>Ga0099824_1000121_pt1 | contig 65379 bp, 25 predicted proteins | sample SiratrowhiteBW_FD_76837 | JGI IMG/M metagenome (GOLD analysis project Ga0099824, IMG submission 76837) | Root nodule microbial communities of legume samples collected from California, USA - Siratro white BW | ecosystem: Host-associated > Plants > Roots > Nodule | place: USA: California... | reverse complement strand
TCTAGATTCGGAATATTTTCAGCTGGAGGAAAGCTATCTAGATTCGGAATATTTTCAGCTGGAGGAAAGCTACCTAGATTCTGAATATTTTCAGCTGGATTAGAAGCAACGTCTGAAGAATGACAATTAACTGTAGGATGCATTATACTCTGAACATTTTCGAGATGCAAGGACTTCATGTTAGGGTCCTCTTTCATAGCTTTACAAACTTCAATGAGTGAAAGGTAATACTTTCGACCCTGCGTATAAGGAGCAAGATACTTGTAACGTTTAATATTTAATCTATTTGACCACTCAATTTTCCATCCAAGACATACAAGATGTTTTTGTAACTTGTCCATCCAAAATGCCCTATCTTCACGTTTGGAAGCAAGCGGATATTCCCTAACTGCTTCAGGGCATAATTCAACCCCAGACAACTTCACATGTTTCCAAAAAGTGGATCTTATATGACTTGAGGATCTATCTTCTCTACTTTCTTCGAAAGGACTATCACCACAGGGGCTAATTTCATTTTGAAAGTCAGGTAAGGTCTCTTTAGAAGGAGGGACAATTTCTTTCTGCACAACATTTTCCTTATCATGACAGATCATGCTCAAGTCAACATTGGGCATAGCTTCAGCAAATTCCTGCTCTGGTGTTTCATTTAATAGACTACTAGGAAGGTTTAGGACAGAGATAATTCCCTTTACCGTTAGAGATAAGTAGTGATTAACTACCTCCTGGATCAACTTGGTCCACAAGTACTTTAAATTACAAGTCCACTCTCTAATCGTCTCAAATTCCTTTTTTATGCGTACATCATACCAAATCTGCTTGGCCGAAACTGTGACAAATAAGTTCCTCTTCTGCTCCTCAACCAAATCAAGAAACACCCAGTTCCCTCGTGGGGTCCACTCCTCGGTAATTTCATCCCAGTCCTGAGTAATCCTCAACTGATGAATTTCAACCTGCATTTCATCACCCAAATCAGGGAAAAACACACTCCTCTTGTCCATTCCTTCACAGTGGTCAAATATAACCCCTTCCCACCAAGCTTCCTCGTAGTTCACATCAACACATAAACCAAATACAAGGGCCCCCCTATCAAACTCAACCAAAGGAGGCAAAGGCCTAATTAACCCGCGTGCATAGCAGTTTGCAGATTCAATATCACCATCCAAAGCTTTTGAAACAATCACCACTTCCTCAAGATAATGCACCCCATCGTCATCCAAAATATTATTATATCTGACACGCCGTTGCAAATCCTCACATAGGATAACTGTTCCAGTGTGCCACGATCCCTGAAACCCAATGTCCATGCTCCTCACCTGCAAAATTCCTAAACTCAATTTTAAAAAATAGAAAGTAAAAATCCCTGATGAAAATAGAGTTAATTATCACCAAAACTCAACATTCAAAAAAATAAATCACTGATGAAAAAGTGTCACTTTTATTCAGTAATTATTCTTACTCTAAATCTTGATCAAATTTCCCATTCTTGAGGATATATTCTCGTTTGTTGTGGTGGATACCCGTGATAACAGTTTTAAGGTGGCATTATATTCAATTGGGGTGCCTTCCTTACACAATTTGGTTGGGGTCTAGAAGGCCATATTATGTGTGCCCTGTTTTTGAATTGAACTCAAACAATAATTTGAATTGAATATGGTGACAAGTATCTATGCAAACATAAAGATTACCTACTAAACAAATCTCAAATATATATAATAGAAAATAAATTATTTGTCAAAAGAACACAAGTGTCTTCATGTTTGCTTGTTATTTAATCATCTAAAAAAACATTGTCAGCTTTAAGATCTAAATTGTCAATCACTACACTACAAAGAAAAACATGATAAAAACTCATAATTAAAAATTTGAAAATAGTTAAGTAAAATCAGCAGAATAAATAGTAACAAATACGAACAAAGTATCACAAACTTAAGTATTCATATAGATGATCGTATTTTTTCAGAGTTTCAGAATTAATCCCTTTAATATAATTATTTTAAAAAGTTTTAAAAATTAAAAAAAAAAACTCCTATCAATCCAATGATCAATTCCCAACCCACTCCCTTTCCAAATTCCCTCACTCACGTTCCTATTCCCCACACATCCAACGCTTTCTTTTTTGGGTAGGATAAAATAATGCATAAAAGGGTCATCTATCACAAAAATAAGACATTTGAAACTAAAGAAAAGCTACAGAGGGGTAAACTAAACGCTGCAAGACTATAGTCAACCATGAAGGTCTCAGCAGTTAAATAGCTGTCACCCTTTGGTCCTAGTAAAAATTCTTTAGACAAAATTCTAAATGCAAATGTTTAACAAAATGGGGAAAAAATAAATTAATCCCCCTTGAATTCTCCAGTATCAAGTATCTACTGTAAAATTTTCTTAAACACATTCTCTTCAATGTCATTCGCATTCTCAGCTTCCCAAGACTTCCAGAAGCAGCTCGGTGACCACTCACTCATCTTTCAACCCAATTTCCAAACACTCTAAATTGTGGCACGTTTCAAACATTCAAAACTCGAAATTGATTGGAGAAGAACACCTACTTTACTGCGTATAAAGTTTTGTCCAAAAAAAATTGAAAATGCAGGTTGTAAAAAAGGGAATTGAATAAGAAAACGACAATACCATGTATACAAGAGCTTCCAAACAATTAAGTGTCCTATCATGAACAAGAATAATCAAAATCAAAAATAGAAAAAAATGCAAACAGAGAAAGCCAATAAAACCTACAATTCATAGTATTTCTTTTTTTTTTTTTTCTCAAAGAAACCTCAGAAATGCCAATAGCAAAAACAAATTACCTCCACTATTGAATCCACTTCAAGCTTTCTTGAAGTCTTTCGTTTTCGTTTTCTGGTCTCATTATCATCAGCCATTAGAGCAATAGTGCAGTCTCTCACGTTCCGCCACTATATACAGTGAACAGAGACAAGAAGATGAAAGAATAAAAGAGGGTTTTGAAAAAAATGTGACCAAAACAGAAAGTGGAAAATTTGAACTAACAGGGTTGAAGAGAATCGGCAACCTTTGAGGAAAACCCACAACGTTCAAACTTGGGGCCCAAGTAATCCACAAAGGAAATGTAGGTATTTTGTTATTCATTTTTTTTAATTTAATAAAATTAACATAAACTGCGAATTTTTTTTATATATTATATTTGAAGTTATAAGCTATAATAATAATAATTGAAATAAGATATCCTCTATTTATCAATGTCTTATTTTATTTTTTGATCTATATCTTATATAAAGTATACACTGTTTGTTAATAAGAAATCAGCTCCTTACTAGTTTATAATTAATAGAAATTAAAAAATTATAAAATAACATTTATATGAGAGAATAATTTACAAATCCATAAGATCATTTTAATCTATAAAAAAAAAACTAATTCATTTTTAAAAGAATTTGGATTAAATTGTGTTTATTTTCAACTCAAAGTGTACTAATTTCCTTTAATGTCAATTTTTAATTTGATAATCAAAATGACAAAGAGAGATTTTATTATTATTTCATCTTAATTATTAATGTATTTCCGTTGATATTATTGTTTTAAAAAAATTAAATAATAATTATATCATTCATAAAAAATATGATTTTAAATTGTTGGAATCATAATTCTGATGAAACATATGAAAAAAAATAAGTCTTAAAAAATAACTATTACTATAATGTAATAATTATTTAAAATACATTTGTCATACACTAAATTTTACAATTATAATATAAAATTATACTTGATCTTAAAAGATGTAAACTAAAATATGAAAGTAATAGAGAATTTTTGTATCTTTCGAAATGAAAATATAGAGTTGAAGCTTATTTGTACAATAAAATATAAATTTAATTTCTAAGACATTAAATTAATAAATCAAAGTTAAGATACATTTTCTTCTTTTCTCAAATTCTACTATAATAGTTAAGACCAAGTTATGAGAGAATTACTTTGCTTCTCCTGAGATATGTTGAAAATACACAAAGGTCTTCTTTAATTATAATATTGACAACAACTTTTCATATAATAAAATGTCATTCAGATCTAACTTTTAATATCAACATTTTACTGTTATCTCATATATCAGATAATATTAAAAGTTAGATGTGAATGTCATATAAGATATATTAAATAATATATATCTACATTAAAATGTCATTAGATGTGTGATCATATGAGATACATAAGATAATATATCTCATATATGAGATAACATATATCTACATTAATGTCAATAACATATTAGATGTGATCATATGAGATATATTAGATAATATATCTCATGTCTGGTTTCTCAGATATTTACTTAGAAATAATATATTGTCTAAAATTTAAATCAAATTAAAATTTTAAATATAGAATTCATAAAAATTAAACTATTTGATTATTACATATTAATAATATTAAAAAATTATATTATCATTGCATTTTAATTTTTCTTAGAAATTATTAAATAATATTTGTAAGAAAATATCGCTTTAATAAAAATAAATAAATAGTTATAAAATTATATTATTCGTTTTTAACTTTTACTATATTTAAATAAGATGTAAAATTATACGATTCATACTTATAAATATCAATAAAATAAAGTAGACATGAATTTTATTTTATTAATAATACAAAGTAGAACAATAGGAAATATAACTTTCATTTAAAAACCTAAAGTGATGTGGATGCTTTTTTCCACAATTTAAATTCATTCAATTTTTTATTTATAAACAATATTTAATTTTATATTTTATATTTGAAACTTTCATTATTTTTAATTAAATTTCATTTAATTTTCCATTTTTAAATAAAAAAACGTGAGCATTATTTTACAAGCATATGAAAAATAAATATTAATTAGTGAGATGTAATTGTGATTTTATCATGACTCTGAGAATTAATTTAAATATCTTTAACCATGATTTAATGCTAGCAAATCAACCCAGATAATCATAATATATTTTATTTTGAATATATATTACAATATTTGTTATTCTTTATTATTAATAAGTTAATAAAAAATAATATATTATAATTTTAAATATATAACAAATAATAAACAAATCAGTGACAATAAAATATATAGTAACATTTTGTTAATAAATTAATTCAAATATTATATATTACATTATTTATATATGTAAGTTATTATTTTGCATTGGTAATATATAAAAAAATTATCAACTAAAATTATTTTCTTTAGTGTTGTTTTTACCAAAGATCGGACAGTGACAATAAAATATATAGTAACATTTGTTAATAAATTAATTCAAATATTATATATTACATTGTTTATATATGTAAGTTATTATTTTACATTGGTAATATATAAAAAATTTATCAACTAAAATTATTTTATTTATATTTGTTTTTACGAAGATTGGACTAGGTGGATTGAAACTGACTTAATCTAAGTCAAAATATTTGAAGATTTGAATTATTGTATTCGAGGTCTGACGAAAAGTCCACTTATAAAAAATTTTAATAATTAAATAAGTACATGATCAATGAAGTGAGTAAAAAATATATATAAGTGAATAAAAAAGTTAAATAATAAGTAAATAATACTTTTTCTAGTGAGCGAGATATATATATAGAATTGAAGTAAGTTTAAATCCAAATTTTTAATAAGAAATTAAATAATAATAATATCATTAATAAAAAAATTAAATTGTTGGAAGCATAATTCTGCTCAAACATATGAAAAAATAAGTCTTAAAAATAAATATTAGTATAATGTAATAAATATTTAAAATACATATTTCATACACTAAATTTTACAATTATAATATAAAATTATACTTTACCTTAAAATATTAAAGGAATATAGAAATTTTGTATCTTTCGTAACGAAAATATAGAGAGTTGAAGCTTATTTGTATAATAAAATATAAATTTAATTTATAAGACATTAAATTAATAAATCAAAGTTTATTTTCTCGAATTCTACTATAATAGTTAATGGTATTATTACATCAGATTTATAGAAAGACCAAATTATAAGATGATTATTTTGCTTTCCTTGAGATATGTTCAAGATGTAATACTTCATATTTTTTATATAATAGTAATTATATAGTATAAAAATTCTATAATATGTTTAAATATAAATATCTGTGTATATTCATTATAGTATATTTATCATAGTTTCAAAAATCTAAAATTACATGAATATAATTTTGTTTAAGAATTTGATCATATATTTTTGCTTTACTCAAAGTCAAAAATATAAAGGTGACGTCTCAACAAATGTAAAAATTTTAGAGAGAAGATAAATAAAAAGAAAATAATCATTTTTGAGAAAAAGAGTTTGTAGTTTTTATAAAAGTAATTTTTTATTTAAAGAGATTTGGTAATTGTTATAAAAATAAATAGTAAATAACTGATTTTCTTATTTATTTAAATTTTTAAGTTAAAAAATATTTAAGTGTTATCTTATTTATCTCTAAAGTTAAATTTTAATTTTTTTTTAATTCTTTAGCTATTTTTTAGGGTTACATTTCTTACCCGAATTCACAAAATAAGTAAATACAATATCTACTAAAAAAATCATATGCAACTAGCTTTTATTACCTCAATAGAATATAAGATACTCAAAGAAGTTCCAAAAGCCTAAAATCAAGGACAACCTAACTTTGATCAAGAATTTGATGAGAAACTCTTGCTTTACTCAACACTATAAATATATGAATGACATCCTGTCAGTTTTGATAAAAAAATGAATGAAAAATTTTAGAGAAAAAGGAAAAGAAAAGGGGAAGAACCACCTTTAAGAGAAAGTTGGTAATTTCTATAAAAATAAAAGTAGTTGTTTCCTGCATGATATATATTGCTTTCTGCACGATATATATTGCTTTCTGTATTTAACAAATGCTCAATATGCCAATAATCTCCTCATTAATTTTATTTTAAAATTTATTTATTAAATATTTTTTTTTCTCATACTAAGTCACATACACAAATAAGTGTAATAAGTAAAAAGTTGTTAACTTTTTTTCTTTTTGATAAATATTAGAAAACTTTCTTGATAAATAATAAAAAAAATCTAATAAATATTAAAGAATGTCTATATTTTTTTCAAGTAACATTGAATTAGTTACCAAAAAAACTAAATTTTAAAAATAATGTGTTAAACTGAATTTTTAAAATTAATTATATTAAATTGTAAATATCTTAACAACATCCAACATTATTTTTATTATTGTTTAAAAAAATCAAAATATGAGAGAGATGTTGATATAAATGTGAGAAGAAGAAAAATTATTTAATATATAAAATAACAAGGATATTATTGATATTTTAAAAATTCGTTAAATAATAGTTGTTATAAAAAAACTAAATAACTGTTTTTTCTATTTATTTATTTTTTTGTTAAAAAAATCTAGGTATTATAAATAAAACTAAATTGTAAATTGTTTTTTTTATTCTATAACTATTTTCTGATATATTAAAAAAAACATTAAGATCTTCTTTAATTATAGTATTTTTAATTATAATATTGACAATAACTTTTCGTATAATAAAATGACATTGAGATATAACTTTAAAAATATGTTAACATTTTTTTTATTAAGATGCGTTTATAATAAAGTGACACTTACCTCTTTTTATTTTACTTAGAAATAATAAATTGACTAAAATTTAAATCAAATTAAATTTTAAATATAAATTTTATAAAAAGTAAATTATTTAATTATTACATATTAATAATATTAAAAAATTATATTATCACTGAATTATAAATTTTCTTATAAAGTATTAAACAATATTTGTAAGAAAACATATATAAAAACATCTATCATATATAGTTTTGTCTTATAAGTTCGAGTGAAAACAGACGATAAGTATATAATTTTTGATATTTTATAATATTACTCAAACATTTAAATATTTTTATCATATTGTGTAGAAAATGTTATATCGTTTGATCATTCAAAAGATGTTGTAAGAAATATTAACATAAAAGATCTTTCAAATAGTACGTCAAAATTGATTTTATGCGTGCAGACAGCAAAGTCTATTTATCATCTTAGAATTATTATTCACCTTATAGAATATTGACTTCTATTCAAGATAAGATAAAAAGTGTGTTGACTTAGTTCAACATGTTATATTGAGTATCAAAATTTCTTTTAAGAAGAGGTTTACATTAAATTAAATGTTATACCAAGAATATTTATTACAACTCTCATCTTTCACTGTATCAAATGCAATTTGATGTGACTGTCTGATTTTCTAATCTGAATAAAATATCGTGAACTTAAACTATAAAAAATAAGTCTAATTATCCTTATCAAATATGATTGTTTTGTGTCACCATATGATTGATTTAATTTTTTTTTATTGTTTAATTTATAAAATTAAAAGATGTCATTTAAAGAAAGCTAGTATTTTAAAACTATTTTTTTTTATTGTCAAAGTTTGTTGTGTTTTACTTAATACTGAAAAGTTAAACAATTATGTCACTCCAATTAACTTATAGACTGAATTAAAAAATATAAAGATTTCGACACTCAATAGAAAAAAAATAAATATTTAAAATGACTTAAATTTATGAAATACTTAAAATTTATTAAACTTTTTTTTATATTTTATATAAAGACACTTACACATTGACAAGGTAAACTAACAATCGTATAATTTCAGTTAACCACAAAATAAAATGACAGAAACTCAATTCTATGTATAAAATTTTTAAATATTCAGTAAAATAAACAATTTTTTTATTTTTAATAAAAATTCAATTAAAAGTAGCTACATATTAATAAGAAGCTTGAACTTAGTTACGCAAATAAATTAAATATAATAATCTTAAGCGATTTGAAGAAAATTGTCTACAATGAAGAAAATACATAAGCATTAAAGCAAGGGAAGGTTTAGCAGCTATATATATGAGTGATTCTCGTGAGAAATCGAATTAAAAGGGATTTTGCACACCTTGTTCAAATCACATGACACGCATCATATTCATACGCACTGATTTAGGTTTCGCATTATAAAAAAAATGAAAAAAAAAATCTGATTTCATTCCTTAAAAACTAGAAAAAAAATTCAAAATTAAATATGATTAATTTGTTTTGTGTAATTAATAAGTTATTTGTTTTTAGAAAGGTATAAAAGTGTTAAATAATATAATTATTCTTGTAGTTAAATTTAATTTATAATAAAATTTGATGCATTTGTTTTATTTAAAGTTAATTAAATTTTTTTACATCAACAAATTTGTAGCATTAGAAATTTTGAAAGAGTAGAGTTAAAATTAGTTTAAAATAATGGAATTAATTAGACTTGTATGAAATTTGCATTTTATATGAAAAAATATATTAAATCTTGAGTTTCATAGTATTACAAATTAAAATAATAAACTAAAATAAAAAGTTTATAAACAATGAAAAAGTGAAACAAATATGAAACAAAAACTTTATGACATAACAACAATTTAGGTCACACCTGTAATTTAACTTGTAAATAATTCAGTTGTGATTGTGATCAAATCTAACATATACTAACTACTACACCACAACATCTCTAACACGTAACACCATGAAAAATACCTAGAGTACCAATGTCCTTATTAATACTTGAATTCAAACTACAGCTATAATGAAAATCACATTCAAAACTCTTTATGAAATATATGAAAAGTATCTTAAACGATTTTGACAATAGCCATGCATACTACATTTTTAAAAGGATTCCTAATCTATGATATGAACAATGTAAAAGTAGTGTGCATGACTAAGTGATTACATTACCAATGTACATAAATAATATATAATAAAAGAACATTTTTGTTTTTTCATAATTGTCAACATGTTTTTTAGTGACTTTGCTCGCACATATGTGAGGGGTGAAGCAACCACCCATCCCCCAAATATATTACATAAAACACTTTGATTCAAACATGTTTAATCCTATAAATTCCTGCACATTATTTATATATATACACAATAAACGATCGCATCCAAACATTGTGTGAAGAACAAATCAGGATGAAAAACTTGAAAAGAATGCCACCTAAATATAATATGAAACATATTTGGACATTAATGATTTACATAACAAAATGAGATATTAATATATGAGAGGGAAAAATGAACAGTAATTGTCTTAAGAAATAAGTTTACTAAATACAAAATATCTCGTATGATTATAAATAAGTCAAAGGTAAATATTCATTGGAATTCATTGTAACAGTAAAGTTATTAAATTTAATTTTATAAAGTATTTTTTTTTTTTAAAATTTTATATATATATATATATATATATTGTAAACTATTTTACTCCTTTTAATAAAATATATGTTATTATCTGCAAAAAAAATTTCTATAATAAATAATTATTCTCAAATGTTATGCAATTATAACATCACAAAAGTTGATAAAAAATATTTATTTTAATAACTATTATAGTATTTTTATTTTTAGTTATACTTTTTATTATAATAAAAATATTAACATATCTTAATAATAGTAAAATAATATTATAACAAGTAAATTTATAGAATGTTTAAATGGTCTAGGTTATATTTTTTTTTATATCTTAGTATCATTAAAATAACATTATAATAAATATTTATAATATCATAAATATTAAAATTGTAACAAGTTTATATCGTATAAGTTCTTCTACATTTTAATTTTTTTTTAATACATATTTAGCGTAAATTCAAATTTTTTTTTAAATAATAAACTCAAGGTTGAAAAGGTTTAAATTATAAATTAGTGAACTTATAAATATACCGGGCCATGGCCCATTAGAAAGTTGATGTCCAACAAAACTTCAGCCTTTTCTTCCTGCACTCCCATAATTTTCAAAAGTCCATTTTGTCATTCTTTAAAGTGATTTCTATATTACTTCCAGAACACAGTTTCTAGAAGTTAGAAATAAAATTTCTGAAATAAAATTTTTGGAATAAAATTTTCAAAATGCATAAAATACATTATGAAATAAACTTTTCAGAATAAATTTCAACAACAAGTTTACTGAAATGTATATAATATTTTCCAGAGTTTTGGAATGACTTTTTTAAAATGAATTTTTCCTGAAAGAGCTTTTTAGAATACTTTTTTTCGTAACACGTTCTCTCTCTTCTTCTTCGCTTCCTCTCTTCTTCAATGATAATGTAGCAGCAGCGAAAGTGATGATGGCAGCAATGTAAAACTTATGAGGGCAATTCTGTTATTTCATCCAATTTTGGAGTGCATTTCGAAACAATGGGGGTTGCAGGAAGAAAAGCCCATAGCTTTTCCTGTTGGTTGGGCTTAGTCTTTTCTGGGCTCCAGATTATTCTGGAAAGTTTTGTTCCTTTATCTCCGCGCAATACACCTTCCTGGTCTCTTTTGCATACATTGCCACAGAACTCTACTTGTTCTGTGTTCAATCAAAGCGACACCGTTTTACACTCACTTTCTCGCTCAGAAACCCTAATCGCGTCTTGTGGTGATTTATCATCGATTGTAAGTTGCTGATTCTGATTCTGATATTGTATTGATTTTCTCATTGTGTGATTTTATACCTAATAATAGTATTCTCCATTTGTATTTATATTTTACCATGTGAAGTTCCTGTTGTCGTTTGAATTGGTGCTTTTTATAGTTCTTATATTTTTGGTTGATGCTTGCCGCATCCAGTGTTCTAGGAATAAACGAAAACATTTAATAGTCTAAAGCTCAAATAGATCTAGGGCTCTCACTCTAATTTGCATTACCTTGACAATTCTTGAACTTGGTTGGAAAAAGGGTGTGAGGTTTAGGTTTACGATTTTTTAGATGCCTGTGCTGATTTCAAGTAATATTCCCTGCAATTTGTCCATCATTTCTCAATCTCTGTCAATGTTGTCAAGTTTAGTGTTTTGATGTGGGGCTTACTTCACTTAATCTACTTATGCTGTGCGTGATTGGGGAAAAGGGGTTTGTCTTAAACCATTTTTGCAATAAAAAGTGGATCGAGCTAGGTTCTGTGTTTGCCTGCATAAAGAGTACTCTGTTGATTTTCTTCGTTGTGGACTAAAGACAAGGTGCTCTGGGTCTTTAAACAATGGTTCTTGTCCACTGTCTATAAGATATGGTGAATGTAGTTGCCTTGTCCCGTCACGTAACGAAGAAAGGATATGGTCTTGCAGTAGTAAAGTTGGAAATTAATTTCACGAATTAAACCAGTGAGCCTTTTTATAGCCTACGCATAAGACATTTCAAATTCAAACTAAATAAAAGAACTAGTAACCAGTTCATGGGTTTTGGAGTTCATGCTTTCCAAGCATGCTATTACTAGTCATTCCCCTTCTCATGTCCTATGGTATTATGATATTTGATCAAGGAGGATAGGGCAAAGCCAGGTTCTGGATCCTATAATGAAGATGATATAGGTCCTGCAATTGATTGGCCCTGTATGGGCATTTTGATAAGAAATAACATCTTTCAACACTTGCAGTGCCACTTTATTAAGAAGCGTGATATCATCTGGAAAACTGAAGGTTCTGCAATTCTTTATGATTTGGGTTCAGCATCTAATGTGAGGAAGGGACTAATTGTTCCGGTGGTTAAAATAATTTTCTCTTCTTCACACATTATGCTTATTTACTAAGGAATAATAGTGTTATTAAGCCTACAATCCTTGTGAATTTTTTGTGGTATAACTTGTTTAGCTAGAATTGGCATTTTACTTATATAGGAACTGGAATTCGCTATAGGAGTTATTGAAAGAATTCAGATAGCATAACTCTGAGTATGGTATGAAAACGCAGGAATAGTGTTGAAAAGGAAATAAAATATCAGAGAAGGCATCCTTCTCTGCCGCCCCAAAACTACCGAGATGATTGCCTCGTCCCCTATCTTTCCCTCCCTTCCATTCTTCCTATCCTCGTTAGCCTTTGCCACTTAAGCAAGATTGTTATCTAACCAAATTCCCTCTCCTGTCGCATACTCATATTTCCCACACGGTCTAGCATATTGGTGCCTAACATACTGATTTACTTCATATTTTGTTCAACTTTCAAATGTGGATTGTAGACACTACTTACTGGTTGTATACATAATTTCAGTGTCTTGCAGGTTATCGAAAGCATGGCCAAACATCATCCTGATTTGATTATGTGTCGAAAGCAGCCAGGGATTGCCATTGGACGACTGTGTGAGAAATGTGATGGCAAGTGTGTGATCTGCGACTCTTACGTGCGTCCTTGTACACTTGTCCGAGTTTGTGACGAATGCAACTATGGGTCATTTCAGGGTCGATGTGTCATATGCGGAGGAGTAGGAATATCCGATGCCTACTACTGCAAGGAATGCACGCAACAGGAGAAAGATAGAGATGGTTGCCCCAAAATTGTTAATTTAGGGAGTGCCAAAACTGATTTATTTTATGAACGCAAAAAGTATGGTTTTAAGAAAAGATGATGAGGGTAGATTACTGAGACGTTATCTCTTCAAACTTTTTGTACGTGGTTGTTCGGATATAAGAACCATAGGATGAGACCTTAAGTTTGTAAACGTTGATATGTTAAAATGCTTGTTTAGATTGCTGCTGATAAAAGAATTAGAGACATTATGGAAGCGTCATCAACTTGAACTACCGTGAGACCATTGTTTATATTGGTTGCTAATTAAAACAAAATGACTTGATGAAGTGTTTACGTTAATATCCTGCTAGAATTTGTGCCTGTTGAGGGGCAATTGGCATTGTGGCTGGTGCAGGATGAATGATTATTTTCCGGAATCGTGGCATGTTGGTTATTTACTTGTTCCTGCATTGAGGAGTTGATTTGGCTCTGAAGTATGGTTATCTCCTCATAGTTCTCTGCTCTGGAGTTATTTTCCTTGCACTATATTATTGTGTTTTTCTTTAGGTTTGGCGCGTTGGTTGGGTCATTCGGGTTAATGAAGGGTGTTTTTATATATTTATTTTTAAATATTGTTTGGAAATTGAAAAATAAAATGTTTAATATCTATATAATAGTTATTAACGTGAAACACCTGCTTAAGCAGTTCTAAGCAGTTCGTCAATAGTAATTAGGATTTTGATTGTTTTGATGGTTTTCTGAGTTCTGCAGATACTAAAGATCTATTGTTTTGGAAATAATAACGGAAGTTGAAATGTTTTATGCTTTTTGTTAAATTTTCAAGAAGAATCTATTTTTATTTTTGTTTTTACAGTTTCTTTAACTTTTATTTATATGTTAGGCAATCTGTCATTTTAAATAAAATAGAAAAAATGAATGATCTTTTATTAAACATATAAAAAACGAATCTAAAAGAAAAATAAATATTTTATTAAAAACAGAAGGAAAATAAAGATTGTGAAATTTAATAACTTCAAAAGTGACAAGTGTCACTTATATCTACAAAAGACATGTAATGAGTTAGTTATTTTTAATTCAATTACAGAAATAACAAAAAAAAAAAAAAATCGTCATAAGTAGTTTTTTTTTTCATATACATATTTTTTTGGGATCTTTTCAATTTCAAGTCCTCATCGATTTTCAAGCAAAGCAATGTGATAATTGGTAAAATTTTATATAATTTACTTTAAGACAATGAAATCTAAATCTATCTTAATTTTATAAATAATTAATTTATAAGATAAAATTTGGTTTGTATACTATAATTTGTTCTGAAATTTTTATTGTACTTTTTTATATCAACATTTTGATTGTAAAATTAGAAAAATTCTGAAAACAAAACTCAATACTTTGTTAAGATAGATTCTTAATAAGTTTAATATCTTTAAAAAAGAGTTAAACTTAATTTTAATTCAGACTCATAAACCGATTTATAAATTCAGATATTTATCCCTTAGACATGATAACTTAACATTATTTTTAATTGATTTGGATTTTTTACTAATTTGAAAAATAATAATTTGATTGAAAAAGAGTAGAACCTATATTGAAATGAAGTTCCAATTTTGAGCCATGTACTTAGTCAATTCGAAGTAATTAAAAATATAAGGAACTCAAGGTAATGGAAAAGGTTGAACATATATTTTGGTGAATGAAAGGAGACGCCCAAAATCTTATGGAAAAATTTAAGAAAAAAGTAATATTCATGTTTATACAAGTAATATTGACAATTTCATACTTTGTTAGTTATTATATTATCTTTTATCTAATTATTAATTAATTTACACATTTATTTTGATAAAAAAGAACAAGGTAGAAGAGGTGTACAGATATCTTTAGATATTTGGAACACTTAGAATTTTTGTTTTTAGATGTTTGAAAGTAGATAATCTACTAATTCATAAAATCATTTTTAAAATATAGTTGAAAGTTTTGTACAATATTTTAATTTACTTTTTCATTTTCCTTCCATACATATCTTAAAATATATATTAATATTAAACCCAAAGTTTTACTATCCGAGTTAACGTTAAAATAATAATATCCTGAGAGCAATGCACCTTACGTGCGTTGGTATAGCCGTTGACCGTCATCCTATTATATTCCCACACTTCGTAATTGATGAATCGAACACAGCTTGCATTTTCAAGAGTCAACTTCCTCTTCCAATACCCTTCAGACACGTGTCCCAAACACTTTCATTATACTCCTCTCTCTTCTATAAATAAAACCTTGGACTAGTCTACCCTTAGTTGACCAAACACACAGCTACAAAAAATGGCATTTCGAACTCCTTCTGTCTTCTTCACTTTGTTAACTTTCTTCATTCTATGTTCTGCCACAGCTAGAAACCCTAGTTTCTTCTCAAGTGAGTTTCCCTTTCTTTTCATCTTATTTATTTGTATCTCCCTTCAATTTGTTTGGTAACTAGAAACTAGCTAAGAGAGAATGTGCCAACATTGTATTGATTAAAAGGACACTTTGATATAAATTTTATGATCATATTTTATTTTGTTGGTTGATTGTTTAGTTTGAAGAACAAAAAGTTGTTCTAGTTTTGAAGGTATAGATTTAAGCAAAGAACATGAATACTTCTCTTATGGCTTGTCCCTTTTCTTAGTCTTCAACCATTTTAATCAGTTTTTTTTTCTCTCTCTCTTTTCCCTAATAAGCAATTCATAGAATATATAGATTCTTTGCATGAAATGTAGTTAGTATTTGGAATAGAAGTTCCCAAACCACTTACATAATGTGCTATCTATATAACTGTTAATTTGCATTTTTTAATAAAAGTTTGAATGTTTTTTGCACCCAAGAGACACAACTTGATGTCTAAATAAGTATTACTTATGAACTTCTTACAACTTATATTATCAAGTGCAATGGACTCTAAAATAGTTAATTTTTTTTTTTTATATATATTGGTTATCTATTGTTTAGTAGACGAAATAAATTATTATTATTATAGAAATTGATATAAAAAATACCAATATATTTTGAAGGAAGTGCGAGAAACCCTTATGATTAAGGATAAAATTTGTAAACTTCAACTTAAGATACAAGTTACACAAAATAGGTTTTATAGTCCAAGTTATATAAATGAATTTTATAGTTCAAGTTATACATTACCCAACTCAAGATATGTATAAAAAATATGAAGTTTAAAGTAATAATTAATGAATAATTATATATTAATTAAGATCACGCTATAAATTGTTATATTTTATTCCAAAGAAAATTAAGATTGATTGTAAGAATCAATATAGTTCTTTTTGATTTTTTTTTTCATACACTGTTAGTGTATATTTTTATGCTGGCAAGAAACCATTTTGTATGTGATCTTTAAAATAATTGTTATAGGCTGTAACAAAAACTGTTATAAAAGTATACCTTATATGATAATTTACAATAGTATAAAGTTCTTCTATATTATCAAAGTGATATATCTAAAATCTTTAATCAGTTAAATTTAAATATGTGTTAGCCTACCTGTAATATTACAATCATAACATCTTTGGTCAATTTTAATGTTGTTTTTTTGAGAAAGATAAACACATTGTAAGTACAGTTTATATCTTCATATGTTTTTAATGTAAATTAGTGTTGTGGTTGGGATTATTAGATGATGATGAAGCTTGGAGTATGGTTGGGAGGTCATTGAAGACAGTAAACCTTGAAGATTATGGTGAACCAACTGCAAATCCAGGGCACAATCCATGGAAGGGTTGTAATTGGGGAAATCATGTAGGGCAAGAAGGAAGAACTGGGTGCAATTAATTTACACCTTTTTACTGCAGCTGTAATACTATAAATTATTTGTTTTTTCTTCATGGCCTGGTTTTTATTTCTTACTAGCCAACTGTACTCACATTGATGCACATAACCATATGTGCATGTTTGTGTTAACAAGTTTTTTTTTGGTTCTTGGTATCAGTGGTTTCTAGAATTGAAGTTTTGTTCATTTTCTAAGTTACATGTATTTTTACTCTCTTAAAAATATTTTTCACATGCTTCCAACTTTATTAGAAATTTCATATTTTCCATAAATAAGGCATAAATAAATGTAAATCTTACTTTATAAATTAGTTTTGTGAAATTAAATTAAGATTAAGTTCTACTTTCTAGTAAACTTCTTTATAAGTATTTTAAAAGAAAAAAAAAATGAGTTTGTTCCTAAATTAAAATGAACTTATGTTCCCTTATATAAGTTCTTTAAATTCTTAGATTTTAACTTAGAATAAACTAATTTGTAAAATTTTCTTATATAACATACAAATTCTTAGTTATGAAAAATTCATTTTTATGTTTACTTTTATGTTTTATTTTTCTCTTCAAAAAGTACTTCTTGGGAAACTTGTTGAAACACACCTTTGATGTTTACTTATTTTCTTTGTATTTGAATTCAATTTGCTTTTGACCTTCTAAATAGAAGAAATAATTTTAGAAAATTAGCTTTTTGAAGAAGAGGGTGTTAACAAAAGTGGTGAGAAATAGTAAGGTGACACTAGCATTATGTACTCTCTCCAACTTTACATTATCATTTCCATTAATGGTATGTACTTTTAGGAATTACAAATGGATTTTTTTTTTTGATGTGATAACTAAAATGTTTATTTTCTTTTTCAATTTGAAGGACTGAAAATAAATTTATTTCACATTTTGAAGACTAAAAATATAATCAAGCGTATATGATTTAGCTATAACTATTGTTGGATTCATGATGTTGAAAAAAAGTTGTGATTGGTATCAGAACAGTGTGGCTTAGTTATGGAGAGTTTGGTGCTTGGTTTTGAACTGTAACTAAAGGAGTAGTGACAATAGCTCTATGGAAATTCACAATCTCATATGATAAGTTTTCCTTTAATTTTATATCCAAATATATTTTTCAGCATTGACAAGAGTCAAACAGAGACTAACTACCATTATATTTATTCACATGGCATGACAAATCTTACGGTTGGTTAGAACATTCACCAAACATTATTTAGATAGTATACAAGTAATCATGCAATTTCAGCTCATTGCTCTGCATATTTATTGTTGTTCTTCACAAATCAAAATAGCTTGAACATGGATAACTTTGAAGTTTTCTGACTTCCTAGCCAGTGTTGCATATGGACCCCAATGGCATCCAAATACATGCTACTCCTCCCATGCAAACCCACCACCTTACCCTCTGTTTTGGTTGAAGTGAAATATTTCCCTACTTCATCACCAAATGGACCATACTGTCCTCTACTAGTATGGAAAGTGAGTGACTTTATGATTGTAGGTTGTTCACTAGCAGTGATTGAACCATAATAGCCAGATATGCAAGTCACAACCTCATTTGGGTACTCCAGTTTGATCTAAAACCACAATAGGTGTGAGTTAGTCTAAGAATGCGAAGTCTAGTTTAGTTAAGTTTGGTGCTAGCAATCATGCATGATCCAACAAAAACATAAGGAATGTGGTTAGAACATGAGTTTAATATCTACCACTCTCATGTAAAACTACTTATACAGAAATCATGATAGATATGCAATTTTTTTTTCACTATATTCATGTACTATTTACTCTTGAACTAAGTGGTAAAATAAGTGTCAATTCATAATCATACCCGATGCATGGTATTTCCTCCATTACCACCATGCTTTACAGACCACACAGATTGCTTAAATCTATCATACTCAATTTGAATTGAACAAATTCCTTCAGGTGCTTTTGTCAAATAAATTTGCTTAATCCCAGAAAAGACTCCGTCATCCCAAGGTCTACCTCCATCCCCACCCCATGGACCTGGTCCACATGGAGCTGGTTCTTTAATCACACAACGAGAAACCTGTGATGTGAAATAGAGAGCAAAACTGAATATAATATCTTCTTCACTTCAATGTACAGGCTAAAATATTCACTTGGTCCCTATAGTTGTTTTCATTTTAAAGTTTAGTATCTACACAAAAAATTTGTGACACTAGAACCTATGCATAAAAATTAAGTATGGTCCATGCCATTAACACAGAGACTATTTTCACTGCTGCAAAAAATCGAAAATGCTAAACTATGAAGTTCGAATACTCCTTTCTAACACGTATCGGACACTGATACGTTTGATTGTTAATTTATATAATTTACAGTGATGTAATATATAACTCTCTATCCTCTTATCTTATATTTTGAAGATTACACGTATCTACGCATCCGTGTCTGTGTCAGTATCCGTGCTAATAAGTGCTAAATCTTAAATTGGGAACAAGTATAGGAACCAAATGAATAGTTAAACTTTCAATACAAATGGTGTTCAACGAATACCTGTTCAATTGGTGCTAATTTGGCAACAACTGGCAGTTGAGGATTGTCTGTTTCACTAATAGTTGGTTCTTTTGAGATAATTTCCTTGGAAGGACGTGTTGCCACTGGAACTATTACTTTTCCTTCTACTGCATGCACACCAAGAGAATCCAGAAATAAGGCACTTCTACCATGAAAACCAACAACCTTTCCTTCTCTCAGCTTTGTTGTGAAGTAAGTTCCATGTTCTTCCCCAAATGGACCATAGGACTTTTTGGTGGTGTGAAAAGTCAGTGACCTTATAACAGCAGGCCCCATGTACATCAGAGATCCATAGTAGCCAGATACATGTGTTATGACTTCATATGGAAAATCAAAGACTATCTGCAACATGATGCACAACAAATGGTAAAAAAAATAAACATATCAATTCCATTGCCTAGTTTATCAGGTAAAAGTAGACTACAAAGGTTGTTCAACTCTTAGTTTTACCTTTTCATGTTTGAAACCTCCTGTGCCTCCATGTTTGTATCCCCATACAGCATCCCCATCAAGATCATACAAAACTCTAATCCATACAATTCCAACATTTCGAGACAAGTCAATTTGTCTAACTCCTGTGTACGGTCCATCATCAAATACATATCCACCAGTACCACCCCATGGCCCGTATGTCACTACTCCTTCAACAATTGATGATGCTCTCTCCACAAAGACTACCTGAAGTGAATATAGATTCTTAGTTTCATTTTATGCAAATGATGACTATATTTGAATCAATTGAAGGTGTAAACTAGAGTGGAATGATACTAGGTTTCAGTGCTTGCATTGTTTAAAATAGGAATGAAGCACAAATTGATGGAATGCATTTCATACCATCCCTTCTAATACTCCTATTTTCTCACCCTCCAACTGGGAATGTATTGGATGGATTCATGAATCATTCTGTTTTTCTCTGTTCTACAATAAAAGTGTCAAACAAAGAAAGAACAAAATTCAGATGCAGTTCTTCAGTATTTTTGGTATCATCTCCAATCAAAATTGGAGTTTGATCTTGATAATGTGTATAATAAAGGTTTGTATTATGCATGGCTAAAGTTGAGAAGAAAACTAAGCAACATTTCAAATAGAGAATACTCATTAAGACTCTTTATCTTTGTTACCTTTTCTTTTGGTTCAATATTGTCTGGTTCTTTGAAGCTAGAAATCTTGACGGTTGGAGTTTTTCCAAGATCATCTTTCTGTTTTAGAGCAAGAACAATATCATAGCCTTGGCCAACACTTCCCTGGATTACACTATAACTACCTTTCTCAGGAGTGTTAGTCATGTAGCTATTTGAATAAGACAAAGCTTTGGAAGGGCTTGGTTGCTGAGAGGACTTGAGACTGACTCCAATAGCATCAACGTGCCAACCATACCTGCCATGGAACCCAACAATCCTGCCACCAGTCATTGGCAACGAAAAATATGTCCCTTGTTCAACTCCAAATGGTCCATAGATTTTCTTGTTACTCTCCAAACTCAGTGACCGAATGAAGATTGGTCCCCATTGACTTAAGCTACCAAAGTATCCCTCAATTGATGTTAGGAACTCGTCTGGGTAATCAAGCTTGATCTGGAACACAATCACAATATTTAATCAATATGATGCATGAGTTTCCTAAATCTCAAACACTTCATGATTATAAAACCTTAGCAAATTTGTATGTTACAACTTAAAACCTTAATTTATATTAAGAAAATCGAGGAAAAAACATGAGAGAGATCAAACAAGAATGAAAATTAAGCCAGACTCACACAGATAAATGATACCACCTTCAATCCAAAACTTTAAGTCATTAAGTTTATGAAATCTTCTTTTCTTATACTTTTCTCAACTTTCTCGTTTATGAGGAATTAGACTCACACTTTTACCAACAATTTCTAGTTAAAAGTAGCATAGTTCTAATTTCAACATAAACAACTAAGTTCATGGAAAATTTACCTTGTCAATTTTGTAGCCTCCACTTCCTCCATACTTGAGTGACCAGATAGATCTGCCATTCTTGTCATATTCAAATTGGATGGAGTCAATTCCTTCCCCATGACTTATCACCAATTGCCTAACTGTTGAATACACACCATCATCCCAACGGTATCCTCCAGTGCCTCCCCATGGTCCAACTGACACAGGTTTCTCCTCAAAACTCTGCACTCAAAACATCATTCAATTGTTAGAAAAGTAAGGCAAAAGAAGAAGTTGAAGAACACAAAATGAGTTAATTCATGAATAACACAAACTGCTTAAAGCATGCAGTACCATCTTCTTGTGCTTGTGAGAAGAGAGAGAGATAGAGAAGTTGGACTGTATTTATGCAAGCAAAAGGGTGTATTTAAGGAGTGCTTAAGAGCAGTTTATGTTACAAAAACGGTGCATTTAGGGAGTGATTAAGAGAAGCTTATGGAAAGAAAAAGGTGCATTTATGCTTGACAGGTGAGTATGTAGAAGCAGCTAATTGGAATCCACCATGGAGGGGAAGAGTTGAAAGGCAAGGGAATCAGGTTCTCTATACAAACCATTCTGATGTTTCCACACTTTGACAGTTTCTTGTCATTCATTTGTGACAGTCACATTCACATAGCAGTGTTTTCCCATAATCTTATTCTCCATTTTCACCACAAAATTCTATGTCAAATTCATGGAACTTTCCATGTTACATCAAAGTTCATATTTGGAATATTAATTACAGGTGCCGTCTATATATGAAGTAACTAATAAATATAAATGATGGAATTAGATGTTTATATTATAATTTTTATAAATTTTATATCTGCAAACACAAACAGTAATAGTATCCATCAAAATTAAAAACAGAAATCATATTTATAATATTAATCTACATGAATAATAAATATAATAGAAAAACAAATTTAGAATAATATAAATTATCCTATAAGCTGTACGAGAATGTTTTTACTGCACTCAGTGTTTAAAAATAACATGTTAGTTACAATAACCCGTCGAATAAATCTTGAGTATAGAAGTATCTCCTAACTTATGAAAATTAAATACTAAACAAATATTATTATTTTAAAGAAGTATTTATGTTAAATATGAGAAAATTTGATAGCACATTGTTTTGATGTCTTCTTCTTCTGAGCAAGTTGTTGATTACAAGAATACAGCATCCCAAATGACCATGCCTCAGTGTGCAGCACAAATAAAAGTAAAAGAGGTAACAATAATAGAACTTATGTTGCTTTAATGTCATAGGATTTTTATGTTAAAAGATAAAAGAGAGATAACAATCCTTCAACGTAATTAAATAAAAAAAGTATCCTGTGAGAAACAAATGAATTAAAGTTAGTGGTTGATTTTAAGTATATATAAAAAAAAGCTGACTTACAATAAATAAACATACTTTTGCTTTAAACTGTAAATTATAAAATAAACATATTTTGCAAGAATCCTCCACTAATTTAAAATAAAATAATACTATGATTAAGTTAAAAAAATAATAAGTTTTATTTTTAGTAAAAGGAACTTTGTGATTTGAGTTTAATAATAGTATATGTGAGCTTCTATTTGAGGTATTATTCACCTTGTTGTAACGGTTTATTTATTCTCACATATTCTTATGATATATTATTACTAAGCTTAATTATCACATGTGAAATATTTTTTTTGTACTTTTAAATAAAATGAAACTATTAGATAGATTAGAATATACATAATTTATTCCACTAAACAAGAATAATACATAATAAAAGAGTATATTTATATAAACCAAAACCATACTTATCCTTTAAGTGTTTTGTGTTGATGTGTTGCTTGAATATTTTCAAAAGTTTTGATGAATTTCAATTAAATTACTATCATATTTTATTTCTCCAAAATAAATTAATTTGTTAATTGTTTAATTTTATGAATGATTTGCTTGAAATTGAAAGCAACTTTTTATATAATTTTTTTTCAATGTTAATAAACTCATATTTATAAGATTTGTTTCAGAATGATAATTTTATTCACAATTTTTTTATATATAAAAAAGTGTCTTCCTCTCATTGGTCGGCACTGGTAGATAATTATATTAGACGTATTAGATATAATATATATGTATGTGTGATATAATGAAACTATTTATTTGGTCCATATGACAGTTATGTACGTATACCATTTTCTGCCCACATATAAATACATTATTATAGGCATAACATTTAATGGCCACATATAACATTTTAAACCTAACATTTAATGCAAAAACAATAACCAAACTCCTTGGAGTTTAAAATTTGGAATCTTACAAAAGAAAACACACTCAAATTTAGAATTGAATTAAAAAATAAAAAGAACAAACATCGTGCATGTAGTTTTCCAAACTCTTATATGCCAAACTTTTTGAGATGAAAAAGATGAAGCTATGAAGGAAAAGATAGAAAACACTTATAATTTTGAACAATGGAAAAGAAAGATAAAAGAAAGAAACAACTTTGAAAGATAATATATATTTATTTTGCAAAAAGAAAAAATAAAAAAGGATATTTCTTTTCTTCTCATATTTCTATTTACATTCTTTACTTGATAAGTTCACACATTTTTCCTATATGGTTTTAATTATGCTATACTAATTAGTTCTATCTCAATCTTAAATCCAAATTAAAGTTCAAGTTTAACTATATGAACTTATACTATGTATACCTTTCTTTTAACTCACATATAATACATTAAATAAAAGTATACAATTTAAATTATAAATATACTAATTGATTAATACAAAACTCTTAACCGTTACATAAATCTAATAATAAACATTTTTATAATCTTATCATATTCATTACAAGAAGAAAGTTATTTAAAGATCAATTTTTAACTTCTAAATAAAGTGGTTGCTAATTGTGACCAAAATATCAACAAATTAGGTTTTGATTATTAAATAATTATAAAATAAAAATAATGATTGAATTTAGTGACCAATTAAGTCAAGATACATGGTATCTAACATTAACTACTAAAATTTTAGTCACTTATATCATTAGTTTCTAAATTGATATTAAAGACTAATTTAGAATCTACATTTATTTATTAATTGATCCCTTATGAAGAAAAGAGAGAAATATATTAATAGATATTTTAATAATCTTAGGACATTATTAATAATGATAATCCACTTTATTTTTTTTATTTAAATTGATGATCACTTACATACTCTAAAAATGATAATTTGTTGAATGAACGGTAGGAGAATCAAATATTTTCATTTGAAAATAAATACACAAGTGATTATGAATGTTAAGAGAATAATCAACAAATAAAATCAAAAGTAGAAGAGTATGGTGAAGGTAGTGGTGAAAACAAATTAGAACTCTTGATACCATATCAAAATAAACATGAATATGCAAAAAGATATTAGAAGAAAGAAAGAAATGAACCTAAGAAAACATAATAATGTTGACTATATAATTATACTTTTATTAATATGTTACTATGAACAATGTAGATATATTAAAAATGAGATAACCAAAATGGATAACAATAAGACAAAAAGATTATGAAAAAAACAAATAAATAAAAAAATAAATATATAAACTGATAATGATTGAAAATTCTATCCTTACTTGCACTTATATGACATGTGTATTTAATCATGTTATTGTAGTCATATAAGGATTTTCATCTTTTAACTAAGTTATGGTTATTATAATTTATGAATATTAGTATCAAACATGAAATTTGCTATGCAACAAGGTAGTGTATAATTCTAGAAAAACTTTAATTAATTATTCGTCTTTTATATAGTTTTCTTATAATAATTTTTCTTATGAGCCCTTTTATTTCTTTTTCTTTATTTTTAACTTGAGTATTAAGTTGTCATTCAAGTGAAAACCATGTCATTCAAGTGAAAACCATAAATTTTAGCTTGAGTGACTAAATCAACACTTAAGTGATAACACTCTTTGTTCAAGCTATGGTATACATTTTGAATAAGAGAAATGCACTATGTCACTTTCTCCTATAAAAATCTCATTACTCAAGTGTAATTTGACCACTCAAATGATAAAGTATTGATGAGTTGAGTTAAGATTTAAATATTTTTAAATCACTCAAATAGGCAAGTCATAGTTTGACTAAAGTAAAGTCAACAAACTTTACTTTATTTTATAATAGAATAAGTGTGTGATATGTTAAACCGATCTTACAATTTATTGTATGAAATACATGAACTCACTCATTATATTATTACTTCACTTTAAATTAAATAGATTAAAACATCATATTAAAAAAATTTAAAGAAAATTTTCATACTTTAGTTCCATACACTTGATTATACAATTATTTATACAATAAATTTATCTTAATTTATAAAGTCAAAATTTCTAAATCGACAAAAGAAATACTAAAAAAGAAATACTAAAATAATATTATTTTTTAGTAAAACTTAAAATATTTAATATACATTTAAAAAACATTTATTTATTATTTTGTGTGTTTCTAATCAATAGGATTTTGAAACTAATTATATAAATTTTGAATTTACATAAATTATTTTAATTTAAATGATATCTTGAATATGTTTATATATTAATAATTATTTTAATAATGTAATTATTTTATGATTTTTTAATATATATATATATATATATATATTTATTTATTTATTTAAAGGATCTCAAAAACAACATATACATCAAAATATATATAATTACTTTGGAATATTACGTGATTCACATAAATAGAGTTTTCATTTAAAGAAATTTACATTGATAATTTTTTTATGGTAACTATAAATATAAATAATTGACATTTATTAAAGTTGGTTGAATATATAGAATAGATATGAAATTACCGTTTTTAACCCAAATATTAATAGGATTAAATTTATTAGTAACTAAATTTCGTCCATAAACTTATATCAGTTTTAATATAACTTCTGTTTCTAACATTTTTTGTATTCATAAGTTTAACATTTAAAACCTTAACTAAAATAGTTTTTTGAACGGATTACTTGAACTAATCTTTTGGAAAGATATAATATAAGTATTAAATACAGATACTTTTGCATGAAAATGAAATATTTTCAACAGAAAGATGAAATGAATTGCTGAAGAAGCAGTTCTACTTTGGGAGGCTACTCTGATTGCCTTGTGAAGACCAGAAAAAAAAAAATTGTATCTTTTAAGGGCAACATAGAAAACTAATTCAAAGCAATCAACACAACACGTTATGGGAAAACACTACAAATGTTGTCCCCTTCTGATAGGACACTCTTGGCTCCATATATTCCTTTCAAATTACTCACAATTACTCTCTTCTTTCTTTTTTAACAAGTGGAGTTTAGGGTCTTTTTCTCCTTTAAAGTTACTTACAATTGCTTCTTTTGTTCTTTTTTCCTAAAATGCAGTTTAAGTTGAATTTTAAGAAGCCAAGAAATTTAATAAATTTTTAATTTTAGTACAATATATATATATATATATATATATATATATATATATTTATTTATTTTATCTTTTTTATTATGATATCTATAAACTAATTAAATAATAATAAAAGATAACCATCTAACTAATAAAGAAAGAGTGGTGTTACCTTAAAATTTTAAAATAAGAGTTAAATAGAAATGTTTCTTTTACAATACAACACTTAAAATAGAACATAATTTTTAAAGAGGAAATACGAGTCTCATGCATATATATATATATAATACTTGTTTAAGACTATTTTTATAAAAATTAAGAAAACATTCAGTTCTTTTATTTTTTTAATGTAATTTTAAATAAATTATTTATTATATTATAATATTCTTTTAAAGTTTCCCCTTCAAATATTTTTTTATACATAATAAAAATAAAAATAAAATTGGAAAAGTTTATGTTACTTTACCTTTTAAATCTTGTATTATTTTAATATTAGATACAATGAATATAAATAAAAGTTATAAATGGAAGCTAGTAAAATGTAAAAGTTATAAATGGAAGCTAGTAAAATGTTTAGATTTTAAAATATTTTCTCTTTATATTTTTAAAATCTAGATTTATATAATTTAAGAGCAATCTAGAAGAGGAGATGTTATCAATATAAGATTGTCTTTTTAAAGACTTATCTAGATTATGGAAAATATCATAGAATGATTATGGGATAAAACAAGTTTCAAATCTAAGTAGGGAAAATGAATAATATATCTTTAAAATGTGATGGTCATTCTAATGTATGAAATGTTTAAGACTTGAAGATACGTGAATCATATGAATGGTAAAATGAGATTGTAGGTTTGTGTCATTGTTGTATTATGCGCAACAATAACCATATTGATAAGTCTTCAAGGTATAAAATCCTTTTATATGTTGAAAACTTTTAGAAAATGTTATGCTATTTTTTTGTTGTTGTGCTCTTAGGTTGAATATCATTTGAGCGACGTGTTATTAATGAGACAAGACCTAAGTAGTATGCAATCATTACAACCATACATTGCTTAAGTAATGTAAAGTCACTTAAACATATGTTATATAGCTAAAAGGATGATTTGTAGCTTGAACGAAAGATGCCAAAACGATTCTCTCTTCTCATGAAGCATATCACTCAAGTGTTAGACAAGATGCTCAAGCATTGAACAAGATACTCAAGTGATATGGCTAGTGACTCAAGCGCTGTTATGAATATTGAAGCATAACAAAGGCAATGTACATATATCTTGAATCATGACATGTGTCCTAGACATTCTCAAGCATCCAATGGTGATTGAGGTCACTTTGAAAGTTATTGGAGTATTTTCAAACAAGTGGTTGATGCTAAATGTTGATGGGAACACTCAAGCGACAAGCTAATCGTTGGAGGAAAGAGGACCCAAAGGGAATGCTACTCTTAAGTTGCATTTCACTCAAATCACAAGAGTAATTTTCAAGTGTGATAGTTGATCCCTTGTTTATGGTTATAGAGGTCATTTAAGTTATGATATTGTGGAATATAATAATGTTATGTTATGTTACATGCTTCTACACATATGCTCAACATTATATGGTATGCTGTATAAGGTATATGATTAACGATGAGTTTTTAGGTAGTCATTTTGTGGGTGATGGATTTTAGTTGGATCAATTTATATATGTATGTGTTGGTATATATGTATATATGAATTGATTCTTTTGAGTCGCTCTGGATAAGTGATTTTCATGATTTTTGATGGGTGTTATAGGGATATCCGGAGTGGTATTATACCTTGGGTTGATGGTAACAAACATGATACTCATGATAAGAATGATATCTCTATTCATGTAAATAGGACTTGAAGTAACAAGAAACTGAATAAGACATAAGACTTACTTCTAGCTTGGTAGCAGACAATTTGTGCTATCTTGACATCAGAAACATAGACCAATTAAGATATAGTAAGTTAAAAATATATTAGGTGTAATCTGATATGAAACTTTTTTATTATCATATAAAATATTTTAAATAGTATTTTACGTCCATTTTTAACATAATGTATACAGTCATGTATGACATTAATATGAATGTAATAATAATATAAAATGATAATAAAATTATATAATATTATATTTTATTTACATTAATTCAGTTTGTTTGTTGGCTTATGTGTTAATTTCATATAAAAATAAATTATGTTGGAGGTGAGAGTGAATGTAAACAAATTTTAAATCTATTTTTAATATTTTTAAGGGTGATGATAATGATGATATATTTATAAATGCATTAGAATTTATAGAACATGTTTTTAGTAATAAGAAAATATTTTTTTAATATTTAATAATTGTGCTTTTTCTAAATATAAAATCTTCATATATGTTTTAACTTTCATATATTTACCAATTATTTAATATTTGTGTGAAAAATTTTGTCACATAATTGATGTGAAAGAAACTAATTTATGTTCAATAAGTTAATTTTTCAAATAAAATAAGAGAAATATTGTTTACAGAGGCTTTTGTTTTCTCCTTTCAAGTCATTTAGACATCTTCCATTGACCAAAATTATTATTATATTGTAAATGAGTAACGTTATTGTTACGGGCTACTACTCTTTTAAACAAAATTATTAATATATTTCACATCAATATTATAGAATTTAGTATGCTATATACATATGTATACCTCCAAATATACTCTTGTACTATGTAGCATAACTATATTATATATTTTTATTAAATACAAAATTAAGTATATTTCATATCTTGAAAACACGAAATACAATTTATTATTATTATTATTATTTGTTTCTAAATCTAATGTTCCTAATACATCTTCTTCAATTTTTCAAATTTTTAACTTATACATAAGTATATTACTCCTTTTTTAATTTTATCATGTAATACTTGTTATATTGCTGTTAGTTAGTATTAATAGGAAGTCTTATAATTAATATAATATAAAGTAATTTAGATAAAGTCAACGGTAAAAAGTGAGATTAGTCAAAGTCTTGACCTTTGTTCGTTCTTTTTCCTCTTTCATCTTCTTCACCTTCTTCTCCCTCAAATTCTCTGTAACCATTTCTATTTCATTCCATTCTCACACACACAACCCAACCATGACACAATGTCCGACAACTATTCCCCGTCCTCGCCGCCCTCCGTGCAACCCATCCGCCGCGCCCTCTCCGATATCTCCTCCCCTCCGTCCGACCACCGCCCCTTCGACACACCCCGTCGCTTCGCCGCCTTCGCCCATCGCCTCTCCCACCTCCTCCTCCGCCCACTTCCTCAATCTCCCCCCGTCCACACCGCTCTCAAGGGACTCGCCGCCGAGCTCTCCAAGGCCGCCGAAACCCTCTCAGTCTACAACAACGGCAGCAAGCTTCTCGTCCTCGTCAACTGCAAATCCCTCTGCTCCTCCCTCCAAGAACGCGCCGTAGCCATTGCCGCCTGGCTCGCACTTCTCACTTCCGCTCTCCCCGCCGCCGCCGGCGACGACGAAGACCTCCGCAAGAAGGTCTCCGACCTCGCCAGAGACATGAAGCTCGCCCAGTTCAGAGTATCTTCTCTCTCTCTCTCTCTACGTCTTTTTTCAAAACTCAATGCAACGTCAACAAAAAAATTAGATGCAATATTCCAAGTCACTAAAATATAATTGATTTTAGTGCCATTTCCTATTAAGATTGATTTTTAATATGCATGTCCTGTGAATGTAAAAAATATTATATTATTAAATAAATAACTAAAATTCGTTTTTTCATATGATTTTTGAAGGAGTTATTCAGTGATAGTATTCAAAATAATGCATTGATCGCAGCCTATATAGTATGGTATGGATACTAGATATGTAGATTCAATATTTAGGTATGCTGTACAGAAAAACATGGATGTCTACGCCTCAAGGATTAGTGTCTGATTCTTGGGCATACCTTTAATTTTTTATTTCTATCTGAGTTTTGTTGTTAATCTTGATGGGTGGTAATTTCAGTGAGGGGTTTTAGTGGCTATTATGGTGTTTGATGACAGGTCTCAGAGAACGAAGAGAGGGTTTGGTGTACGCTGGAAAAGGAAGGAGATGGGAGAGACAGCAGCAAAGCGGTGCAAAGTGGTATTGTCATGGATTTGGCTCGTGCTTTGGGGTTTGACCCTGCTGATCGTGCTGAGTTTTCTAACCAGGTGAAGCTCTTCAAAGGTGATCCTCTTAGATCCCATTCTGTGCCTGAGAGAAGGGTGTTAGTGTCCTTGGAGAGAATTCTTAGTAACTGGTCTGTGGAGCCTGTCTCTGTGACCCCCAATTGGGACTTTGAAATTGCTGAAGATGCTGCTTCTCCTGTTTTTCCCTTTAAGAGTTTTCTCTGCCCCTTGACCAAGGAAGTCATGAGGGATCCTGTGGTTGTTCTGGAGTCCTCTCAGGCCTATGAGAGGGCTGCTATAGAGTACTGGTTTGAACGGTGCATACAAGATGGCCGTGAACCCACTTGTCCGGTTACTGGCACTGTTCTTAAGTCCTTGGAGCTGAAGCCTAATATCGGGTTGGCTGGGGCAATTGAAGAGTGGGTTGGCAGGGTTGTCGATTATCAAATCAAATCTGCAGTGCAGTATCTTAGTGAGGAACCCTTGTCTGTTGATCATGTTGAGCGTGCTCTGGATCATGTTTACAAGGTTTCTGAAGAGCACCCGACTAGAAGACACATAATCAGAAATGCTGGTGTTGTGCTGTTGATAGTAACTGTTCTCAGTAATAGCTCCAAAACTATTGGATCACGTTTGAGAAGCAAAGCTCTAACGACTTTACTTAGCATGGCCAAGGATGAGGAAAGCAAGGTTAGTTTTAGTTGTGATGATTTTGAGTAAAAAAAATAAAATTTGAGGGATTTCAGTAGAAGAAAATTGACAGGATGATCAAGTTTACTTAATTTTAAAAAGAGTCCTAATTGACTTCAAAACAACTTGAGAGACCAACATTGCTCAAGTTTAAACTAGAGCAACAAAAAGTGCAATTAAGCCCAAATTAAATCTAACTAGTATCAGTACTATGTGATGGATGACTGCATGAGGAAGTGAGTAGAAAACATCAACAGATAGTTGTTCTTGCGGCTTCAATTTCAAATGTTCTTCCATATGTATCTCTTGGAAAATCACATTTTTCTTCTTTTTCTCTTTCTAGTGGAAAACTGAGTACTGATTTTGCATTATCAGTGACAGACAAACTACCCAAAAATAAAACAAGCTTTAAGAAATTATTTACATTGACGTTGATGCTTTTTTGGGCTATATGATTTTCCGTTGGTTTCTTGGAACATATGCCTTTTTTGTTACATATGTACTACTGTTCCTGATGCAATGTCTGTCTTACTGCTAGAAAATAATGCTGGAACGAGGTATCACTAGATTGGCCGTACATAGTCTTATTGGGAGCTCTGCGAAGGAGAGAGAATACGCTACCAAGTTATTACTTGAATTCTGCAATGATGAAGATTGTTGTGCAAGAATTGCTTCAGAAAAAGGTGCTTTAGTTCTTCTCTCAAGTATAGCAGGAAATATGGAGTATCCTTCCTTGTCAAAATTAGCTGAGGAAGTCTTGAGGCTGATGGAGAGGGTAGAGGATAATGTTCAATGTTTGGCAGCAGCTGGAAGATTTGGACCATTGATTTCACGGTTACATGATGGTATATATCACTTCTTCTCCCACATGGAGTGTAGGCTAATGATTATTTGTTAAAAATATATCAGTTGAAGGATCTTTTGTAGGGATTTTTATTCTTTTCTATTGGTTAAATATAGAGCCACAAAATATCCTATTGGTGATGTTTGAACATGGTTTTTGGTAAACATTTAAGATTAAATATACTATATTGTAATTTTGTCAAATTCGGGAGCAGGTTCTGTTGGTGTGAAGATAGAGATGGCTTCTCTGGTTGGAAGGATGACCTTGACAAATAGCTGTAAAGAACAAATAGCAAGGCAAGGTGCCAGAGTATTTGTCGAACTTCTGTCTAGTCAAGAAGGAAGGGGACCGAGTCTGCAAGCATTGTATAATTTGTCAGGATTGGATGGCAATGCAACCATCCTTATTGAGTCTTCAGTCCTTCCATCTCTTATAGAAGTTTTATTTGATAAGCAGGATCCATCTCATGAGTTGAAGTCATTAGCTGCTTCAACAACTGCAAATATTGTATCTAAGCCAGGGCATTGGGAATTAGCATCTGCTGACAATGATGGAAACCCAATGCATTCAGAAACTATTGTTTTGAGACTTTTGGGGCTTTTAAATTGTCTGCCGTCTCAGTGTCATGTAACAGTTCTTCGCATTCTTTGTGGTATTACGTTATCTCCTCATGCATCAGGTAATTTCCATCAGCTAGCATTAAATTAATAGGATGATTGTGCTCTCTGGCACTTCTTCATGAAGGCATAAAACTTTTTCTTGAGTTCACAACCTCAACCTTTTAGCTGTTTAATTTGGTATTAGGTTTTAATTTCCTCATTAAAATTGAGATATACAAAAGAGTTTAATGATCTGGCCTTGTAATTAAGTGAGAACTGCACCATTTGATATTTACACTCACTTTTTTATTTTTTATGGTTCTACAATCAATGAATATTCAAGCTGTTTTGTGGCACTTTCCTAGAAGTTAATATTCGGAGATTATATCATTGGAAAGAAACCAGTTACTTCTTTTGAAAAAGTGCACTTATCTTTTGGTGTGTGTTATCTTTTTTTGCAGAAAAAAATTGCATTTACAGGTAACTTTTAATTGCACTACAACAAACGTCTAAGTTTCACAAATCCAAATATCTGAAGTTTATGATCTAATCCAGAGTCTGCGTGAGTGGCTGTGTTCAAATATATTTCGTTGCATTTTATTCCTTTTGATTTGTTAAAGTCAAAACTCAAAATAACTGTAGTAACTATTAGATTTTTATGCTAGAAAACCTTTGCGAAAATTGCATATTTCTTGAAGTAATAGTTTCAACTTTCAACAAACCCAAATACTTGAAGTTATATACGGTATATAGTTTTTTTGAAGCTCTTTTCTGTTATTTTCTTTTTCTAGATGATGATTTAATAGTTTTTCTCCATGATTTTATTTTTCGTATGTAAAATAGTTTTAGATGAGATTGGTTTAACAAATGGTATATGCGATAGCCATCCTGCTTTCGTGGTGGGGGATCGCTTGTATTGTTGCAGCTATGTGGAATAGAAGGATCCATCTTCACACTGACATAATGGTTAATGATACTTTACATTTGTTTATCTTATGTAGAGTTAGTAGCAAGTCATATCACGTCCAACGGTGGTTTTGGAACGGTCATACCATTTCTTGAACATCCAGAAGTTGAACACAGAGTGTTGGCTTTTAAGCTTACAAGACTTCTATCTGAATGGTTTAGTCAATACATTGCAAATGAGTTGAGACTTTCGAACAAACTTACTATACTCAAAGAAAAACTGTTAAGTAACCAATCTACAAGTGATGAGAGATCAGATGCAGCACAGATACTTGCCAATATTTCTCTCTCGGAAGGCGAAATACAGACACTTTTAGGAGGTAATTTTGTGAAATGGACTGCTGCTACACTCAAGAACCAGCTGCGTGTTTCCAATGCAAGGTCTTCTCATACTGCGGCAGGCATGCAGGAAGGTCTTATAGGTCTCTTGCTTCACTTCACAAGAAACCTTGATCAAGAAACTCTTAATATAATTAGAGAAAATCACCTTATGGAGATTTTCTGTGAGCAGCTGGATTATAGTTCAAAACCAAAGGTAAAACGACTAGCTGCCATTGGATTGAAAAACCTGTCAGAACTTGGAAGGTCGGATACTGCTAGGGACTCTAAACTACCATCTTCCAGTGGTTTCTGTTCCTCCCTTTTGTTTGTTTGTGGGAGAGCCTCTAGTCAACCTTCAACATGCCCCATTCACAACCGTCCTTGCAATGAAGATAGTCAGTTGTGCCTGCTCAAGAGCAACAGTATCAAACCCCTGGTTGATATCCTCAATGACTGTGACACCGATGTTCAGCTAGCTGCAGTGGATGCACTTTCTACTCTAGTACTAGATCACACATCTCGCAGTTTCAAAAGAGTTGTTGATGAGCTTGAACATTTGGGTGCAGTTGATGCTATTACCACTGTTTTTACAGAAGTTAGATCTGAGGAGCTTCGGGAGAAGACAATTTGGATGATTGAAAAGATATTGAGAGTGGAAAGTATGAGCAATCGGTATGCACTGAATCATTCTCTTGTGAGAGCTTTGGTTGAAGCCTTTAAGCATGGCAATACCAACACAAGGAAACATGCTCAAGATGCTCTTACCCTCCTAAAGCAGTTATCTGGAGTTAGTGGAAAGACATCAAGTGAAACTGGAGTTAGGAGATAGCAGAAGTTTCATTTAATTTAATCATTCAAATGTTGTATAATCAAACAACAATCTTTGCCCATTGCTTGTATAGAAGTCATAGAGTTAAAGGACAGGAATGATTGTAAATATCAACCATGTAATACTTTAGAAGATGCCTTGTTCATTCGTACATCACTGATCTGTAACTGAAGCAGTGTTGTTTGGTGACTTCGAATTTCAAAGCATGAATTAAAGAAAAAAAACATATTTGGATATTTTATATTTATTTTGATAGAGGTATATATTCGTTGCATAAGTTCTTATTTATAATTCCTGTTTTTGATAGAGGCAAATCTTTAATGGATGATGTCAGCCACGGGTTATTTTTAAATAATTTCTTATTGTGTTATATTTCATGATTTATTTATTCATATGCATTAACAAGGATTTATGGTTGTTATCATTGAATTAACCAGGGAAGCTGCATCTTTGAATTTTGGGTTTTTGTTCACTCTTAAATCTCGAGCAAAATACATTTTTAATAAAAAAAAATAGTAATAAATAATGTACTGTGTACTTTGAATTTTTTTTTAAAAACGAAAATAATTTTTTATTTCCAAAGAATCTTTAAAATTAGTCAAAATAAGTGGTAATTTTTTTATAACAAATTAAATTGAACAACACATGATTTCTTCTTAAACTTTCAAATCTTAAGATTCTTCTTTTTAACGAAAGTTTTGCATTTTTATAATAGGTATAATAACATCATCTTATGATTTTTCCCTAATCTTTTATTATAAAAAAGTGTACATATAACAATGCAAAGAACATTGATGACGCCTTGAAAGCAACTTCTATTGGTGACATAGACCTAATAAATCCTGTGTACAATTATTACAAACCAGTGAATCTTAAAATCATATACGTTGCACTCTTCTGTCTAATAGATAGCAAAAGGTAACAACGAAAGGTGAAAGAGCCAAGGGATGATTGCTTAATTTCCTTGAGATTACATTCATTCACAACAGTTGAATTGACATGATTAAAAAAACTGAGAAAGATAATATGAATCAATCGATGCAATACTGTTTCAACTTTGCTTCGTGTTGAGTCTTTGAGTAGAGTTGTTTGGTAGGATTGTTTTTAAATTGGGAAGAGCAAATTATGTTAAATTGAACTAAGTTTATAAAATACTTATGAAATATATTGAAGTACAACTAGTTAATTTTATTGTTACCCAAATTTATTTAGCTTCTCCAATCAAATCATATTAGTGTGAAACGGAGGCTTAAAACACACTAATAAACTTATAAGTGCATGAAAAAAAAAAATTAATAGTCAATTGTTTACCAGATTAGTTAACTATTTCAGTCCTAAATTATTAAGTTAAACTATTATATTTAATAAACGGTAACACATGAAAAGAAAATAAAAACATAATATATGCTATTATATTATTATTAAGCTGTTTTCTTAAATCTATAAATAAGATAGTTGAAGAGTTTATTTATATAAAATTTTTATCTTTTTACTGTTAGTCTTTGTGAGTGAATTGAGATGAAAAGATTGAAACTCTCTCAGTTTCTAAAATTGGAAGAAACATTAAGAAATTGACAGACCAAGGAAGAATTCTACCCAATTAAATTTGTTAATGAGTAAATTTAAGTTTATTATTTCTAAAGAGTTTTTATATGAGGGATTTTTAATTCTAAGGATTTTCCTAATGGATTCAGTATATGATATAATGTATCCTAAAATTTTTAGATAAAGGTTAAAGTTTGGATCACAATATTTCTGTTTAAAAAAATAACCAACAAAATTTAGATTAGGAAAGTTAACATTCAAATATAATAACTATGATGAATAATGTCATGTGTTTGTAATAAGTTATGTTTATTTGAAATTTTGTTTTTATATGTCATGTGTTTGTAATAAGTTATGTTTATTTGAAATTTTGTTTTTATAGTATTTGTGATGTTTAAGTTGTTGTTTGATTGTTTGTTGATTAATTGAAGGGTAAGAAACTTGGTTGTTGGGATTTAAAAGAAGGTGTCCTCTAAAGAAAAGTATTTTTCCGACTAATTTATTTAGATATAAATATAACAGTGTTGAAATATCCTAAAAATGTACAATTTTTATTTAAATGAAACTTTTTTTCACTCAAACAAAAATTTGTTTGTGTTGTTATGACTCAAGATGGTGAAATTTTTCACTCAAACAAAAAAACTAAAAAAAAAAATTAAAGAATCAATTCATACTAATTTTCACTTAAACAAAAATAAATCAGAACTCCTAATTCTCAATCATCACATATAATTATATGCGACCTAGGTTCATCATGCATATAATATCTTAATATTACTTTTATGTTCTTCACACACCTAAATATTTTATAATTAACTTTTCTTGAAGCTAGTTATGTCTTCTAGCAAACTATTCTATATATATTTCCAACATTCAACCAAGTCTCTAATCAAAGTATTAAATTTTACACCAATAAGTCAGAAAAAATAAAATAAAATAGATTCTTTAATAGAAATGAACTACTTATTTGAATCAAGAATTCAATCGTCTTATTTTTATTTTCACCTTGTTACCTCTTTAGTTGCAGCAAGTATAACGTTGCGAGTATAACATTACTCTAATTGTCTTTCTATTCTAGATTTGAAGAGGAATTTTGCTTTAAAAAATAAAATTTCCAATAAAATAAAAGGTGAAGATCTATAATCTATTTATAAACTTTTTATCCTTTGTCTATTTAAAATTTATTACTACTAAATTTCAGTTAATAATTACATTAAGATGCATTCTTAATATTAAAATAGCTTTATCAAACAAATTTTAAGACTTAAATTAATTTTACTGGTGAAAAACTCGCAACAAAAGTTCACCCGAAAAAAATATTAGTGACTTAAGAAATTAGTAAACGATCATATAAATATCTTTTTTTTAATTCAAATTTCACGATAGTTTAAGTAGTGCACTAAATTATTCTTATAGTAGTTTAGTTATTAAAAAATTGAACTGAAAAATAGTTTAATTTTTAATAAAAAATATTTTTTGTTTAATTCAATTAATTATTATTTTTTAATTTAGTTTTTTTAACATGTGGATATAGAACTGTACTTCATACCATTAAAAAGATTGTAGTTCATGATAATTTTATCCAGTGGGAACATAATTGTTTAAAAAAAAACATGTATAATTTCTAGAAAATCTAATGGAGGAAATCATGAAAAGGAAAAGGCATATATATATATATATATATACAGCCCCCATAGTCAGAAAGTGTAAAGCAAAAAGATGTTTGGTGTGTTAATTCTCCACAAAGTTTGGCATTAGGGCAAATTTATTGTTTCCCTTTGTATGTGCAAAGAACAATATAAAGAAAGAAAACACGGACACTGCTCTTCTAAAGGCTAGCAGCCTTAGACCAATAAAGTAAGAGGACAAGTTTAGGGTAGCTGTCAAATTAACAAACACTTTATTTTCCAAAAGGATTCAAATATTAATTTGAATAATAGTGTTTTATTTATTTTTCTCAAAGTGAAACTTTGAATATAAAGGTGTTACTTTTTCATTGTGAAACTTTCAAGATATATAGTAAATAGAAAAGACTAATATGAACATATTTTAAGAAACTAAAAGTATAATTAACCCTTAATCATTTTTATGATATTAACAACGGCTAATGTAACTTTTATTGAAGTGTACTCATTATGAATTTTGGAAGGTTTTGGTATAATAAATTGATGAAATTCTTTTTCTTACAAGTTGTAGAGAGCATCACTTTCCAAGTTATCCTCTACGAGATAAAAGTTGAGAAAATCAGAGATCATAATTGGTAGGTGAAGTAAATAACTTTTTATTTAACATCTTAATGTTTATAAAAAAGATTAAGCAACTAATTATGAAGTTAGGCAAATGGTCTCTTTTCTAGTTCTCTTAAAGATAAATTAAAAAATAATGAAAACTCTCAACAACTTCTATATACCTTTTTAAAATGTATAAAATGTAGTCTTATTTTTCGATAAGGTTCTTTTTTACACTTGTTCCATATTATGAGGCATACATTTTTCATTTACCAAAGGATGAAAACCTAAATGCATTCGTAATTTAAGGTTTTACGTGACCGACCAAATTTCACTCCTTAACTATAGTACATGCATTAAGTAGGTTTTAACTTGTTCATTTCAATAACACCTACCTCTTCTTTTATATGATCAAGTTTCCTCCAATTTCGTGAATAGACATATAAATTAATGCATGGACTTCTTACCTTTCTTTTTATCATCAAATACATAGGTAGCATTTTGCAATAAATGCAAAGACACGTTTTCAAAACCAATGTTCACTTTTAAGGACACCACTGCCAAATTTTGTACCTAAATGTAAGTAAAGATAATATATTAATTAGTTAAACCCACATATATTAGTGTTAAACTATCTATAATTTGAATCAAATAAAGGCTTCAAGGTTATAAAATAGTTGTAGAGTGTTCATCATGGGTTGGCATACCCATAGAAGTGTTTCATGAATGATATGTTGTTTCAGTTTAAAGAGGTGGTTACCTAGATTAATGGTTGTCATGTTTTTCGTGTGACAATAACTTATGGATTTGTATAGTTTAATTACCATATTGATTTTAAGTCAATCTTTTAATGAAACTGATTAAGACACAACATATGATTTTAACTAACTAATTATATGTAAGACATGATTTCAACTAACTAATTTCTTACATTTTTGTTATTAGCCAACTTAATATCTTAAAAACAAACATATTTTACTAGTTTGTTTAAATTATTAACTTTTTATATTTATTTTTCTTTTGTCCTTAGACTATTTTGTTTAATTGTGGTTTTTATTTCATCTTCCACTCATAAAATACAATTTTATTGTTTTTGATAAACATGTTTATTGGGAGGTGAAAAAAATTAATAGTCTATATACACACATTTATAGGAGACATATAAAGTCATAAAAAAATTATGAGAGTTTTATGAGCCTAATTTATGGTAAAAATTGAATTTTTCATTAAAAATACTCACATGACCAATTCTTGTTCTTGTGTGAAACTATCATCTTCTTCATCTTTATTTTCTGTTTTTTATATGTTTCCATTATTATTTTTTTGCATTATACTATTTGTTAAGGTCACATATGCAATGAAGGCAATGGTGGGGAAGTTACATTGAATTTTTCAACCATCTCTTTCATTCTCTTGAGAATGCAATCAAAAAAGGAAACAAAGAAAAAAAAAAAAAAACTAAGAAACATATAAAGTATAGAAAAAGAAGAAGACAACATAAAAACGGAAAGAGAAAGTATCAAAGAGACGTGCAAAAGGTCTATATATAGTTTTATGAGAAATATAATTTTAACAGTAGATTTAAATCTAATGGTTATTATTACATTATCTTAATTTTCACATTTCTCACGTATATATATAAACTCATATACGAACATTTATTTATTTAAAAAACATTTTATGTAAAACGTGTTTAGACAAAAAAATGTATTTTTTTTTATAAATTGATTCAATCCGTTTTCTTAATATCACGTTTTTAGTTTTTATTCGATTAAATTGATTTGGCTATTTTTTTTTCTCTAACAGTTTTTTAAAATGTTCACACTAATTTCCAACTACTTCTCAATTTTAATACGCAACAAAGTCGTAGAATATTCGTGCTTTTCGAAGGAGTAAACCTAGGAAGCGTGATGTTCTTATATAATAGATATATCCATTATTTTTAGAGGATAAAAATATTTTTTTTTCTAAAGTGAATAATTTATTTTAAAAGATAAAAAAAAAGTAACTTTATCTGTTGATGAAGAATCAACTGTTATGCGCACAATAAATATGCATTTGTTAAAAATGTTAACTATTGTTTTGTTTTCTTTGTCAATAAGATTATTACTTTATTTGTACTTGTTTTTAAGAAAGTCAAACCCTACACAATCATATTTCGATTTTAGCTTCTAAGAATGTGCTTGCTAAGATAATAATAGTATTATTTTTTACACACAAATTTCCCTAAAATCTTCATAAAAATGTAATTTGGGTTCAAATGTATTTCAATTACAATAAATATGGTTACATTTAACTTAATTTTGAGATAATGTAGTGGTTTCAAAAAAATATACCTAGTGGGTAAAGGCTAGATAATACAAAACTTTTGAATCCAAGTAGCCAATACAACTAAAATTATTGGATTAATTATTCTTACCCTATTAAGTATGATTTATTGATGGATGAAAGAATATGTACGTAAAGTAGATGAATTGTTGCAGCTTGCACAACAACAATTTGTTTATCATTTGTTGCACGCACACTACCATGTTTTTCCAATTTCATCATCTATCATTTAAATTTATATTCTTTTAAGTAAGTCCCTACTTTTTTCTAATTTGTATCCTGCTACATGCTTTTTGGCGTGAAAAGTTTAGCTACCAAGCATGTATCTTTCTTGACTTTTTATAATTCATTTTATCTTGTGTGTTTTTTTAAACAATCGTAACTTTCAAATATATATAATTCTCAAATTAACAAGAATCATAGGATAATTCTCGTCTTTATTATTTTTTAGAAGAATTATACTAAGTATGTTTTGCTATACATTAATATATAATGATTCATTTGAACTAATATTGATAATTCAACTTAAATTCACTGCCTATAAGATATTTTTTACGTCTATTTTACAAAATTTGATGTTTGATATCTTAATATATATAATTTAGTTTATAAGTAAAATTATAATTTCTCATTTCTTTAGTGTGTTTATGTCCTTAATATTATCATTATAAATGGATGATACCATTTTAAGTAGAATAACTTTGGTTTAAATGGCGAATGGGGCACTTGAGTAACAATATTCAGTGTATGTATACCACCACTTAAGTGTTACTTGAATGATAAGTTAATGCTCAAACAAAATATATAAAAAACAAACAAAAAAAATGGCAACAACCTAACATAGCATTAAAAAATGTCATCCTATATCTCTAAGATGTCTAAAAAATCATAATACAAACAATTTTTAATTTCAACTTGCAAAGAGAACATGTGAGATTAATTGTGAATATTGTAAAAGAGAACACTTAGAACTAACTATGACTACTATAAACTCATAATTTAACCAAAATTAGTGAGAAATGTATAAGCATTTTGAACATAATCTTTAATATTTTAATCTCCATTAATACAAATTCAATTTCTTAAATAAAAACAGATCTCCAATACAAACTAAACTAGAATAATTGAGCATACATAAATTTAGTAATTTTCAATACTTGGAAGTAGCTTTTCTTACAAGAAAACAAATCCAATGTCCAGAATCTTCCAAAATAATATGATAAAATCTCTAAATTTTCAACATACATAATCAACATATCCACTTATTCAGATCACTACTATATTTATTTATCAGATGATTCAAATAGATGGAGTATAAACTCTCATAAACTAAAAAGAAAAACAAATCAACTATGGAAGAAACATTTTACCATACCAAAATTTTAATAGATGTATTTTGATTGCTCATCGTTGCCTCTTCGTTATTGTAATATAGCAAAAATGATTAATCAACCAGTAATATTATCTTAAAATGAAGTTAAGATATTTAGAAATTTAAAAGGATAAAATTTAGAATAAATAAATAATAAATTATTTTAAATCTATTTGTAAATACTTTTCAAAAGACACTTTCTCCCAATTGCTTTAAAACCATAATTCATAACCTAAATAACGTAAAGTAAAAATCAGCCATCTTTATTATTAAAAAATAATAATTTTTTTACAACAATCAAAATCAAAACGTGTTATTTGAATGGAAAAAACATATTTAAACTTAGACAAATACTAGAATTCACTTAAAAAATTTAATGATATGCATCAAAAGCCGTAGATTATGGTGGGCTTCATTTTTAGTACATAAATACAGCAAATAGCGATTGAAGCTTGTATTATTTATGGCAATTTCATTTTTGGGGACACCTCAGTTCAAAAATTTAATCTTCATGAAACTAATTACGTACCTAGCTTCATCAATTGTTGTAATTGACTGGGGTTTATGTCAACCTCACACATACTTGTCTGAAGTCAATAAAAAGTTGTTTATAGCTGAATTTTTTCCCATTTTCTGATAGCACGCAAAACATTAGTTGGAAAAATATACTGAACTCATGGATTGTGATGTTTCAAATTTCAATGTTTTATTACAAGTGAAATGTTATCAAGTTGGAGAAATAATCTTACAACATCCTATTATGTTAAATTGATAATTTTGTTATTTGGTTTAGCTATTGCTGAAATTAATTGGCTAAGCATTTGATTAATGAATATATTCTGTATAAAATATTTTCTGAAAAGGAATTGAAAATTGTATTTTTATTTTGTTTTCTCCTTGTGATGAATCTATATCTCCCATAAACTATTTAGTAACATTTTTTGCATAAAAGTATTTTATTTGGATAGTAATTGGTTTGCTCTCAATTAATCATATGCCATTAAAGCAAATTAAGAAAATCCATCTTGGAGTTTCTAATTTATCTCATTTGCTTTAACTCAGTAGCTGGAGTTTTTAATAAGAAAATTGATAGAAACTCTTACAAATTCCAAAGTGATATAATCTTATTATTATTATTTAAATTTTATCATTCAATTTTTTACACCCATTTATCGATAAGTTTTCAATTTTTAGACATTTTATTATTCAAGTTTTTCTCTCGCACATTTTACGATTATGTTTTTCAGTTTTTACAAAACTTTATTATTATATTAATACATAAACAACGTTATGTTGAAAAAAAAAAGTGATAAAACGAGGTCGTTTTATTCACACGTCTGTATTTGTTATAAATTTAACAAAGTGGTAAAATACGTATAATTTAAAAATATAATAATAATAATAATAATAATAATAATAATATATTTAAATATGTGTTAAAAATAAAATTTACGAAATGATGATACTTCCGTGATTAAATGTGTCATTAAACCTAATTAAAATCGTGATAAGGAATGATATTAATTGGTAATAAGAGATATAACATCTAATGCTTTCTAGAAAAATTTCTCTCTCTTTAATTTGATATATTTGAAATCATCACGGTTAAACAAGGTTAATATATATCTAAAACTCTTAATTATCCAAATCAACATTTCCTTGATTTCCTTGTTTCTATAATTAGAAAAAATATATCCTTATTGGTTTGTCCTACATAGGAATCGAGGTAACATATATATGTAGGTCAAGATTTTTAATTAGTTTTCAAAATTAAAAAAAATAACATTTTTTGCCTGATAAAATTTATTTATTATTTTGTGTTAGAGAGAACTCACTTCATAAGTTGTTGAATGTATTGGTTGAGATATGACCATAAGGGTAAACATTTATGAGCCTGTTAAAGTATAACATGACTCAAAATTTGAAAGAACTTGCTCAGAAGTCAAATAAAACTGAAATGAATTTGGTATAAAAATGCATGTGATAATTTATTGTGATCTTAAAAAATGTATATCCTTAGTTCATTCATTTTACTTGTTCAAAAGACATAAAAAAGAAGCTGAAAATAGATAAAAGTTGCAAAAAGTTGTAGAAAAATAAGGAATGGGAAAAAGGTAACGTGAACATACGTTAGGGAGGAATAATTCATCACTTACAGTTCAATACAAAACCAAAAACAAAGGTGAGTTTGTTGAATGTCATACTCATGTGGATTTGGGTTGTCATGGCTAGATTGGTCAACTTCAAAGATAAAAATAGAATAAATAGCATTTTTTTATTTTATTTCAAGATAAAATTAGAATAAATAACATTTTTTATTTTATTTTTTATAATATTTTTACTTGTTTTTGAATAATTTACTTAATATTTTTTCTCTGATATAAATAATATAGTTCTACATCATTTTAAAGTCGGAATTAAGATCAATTTATATATACTTTTTTCGTTTGAACCTTTTATGATACTTTTTAAAAATAAAATTATAAGGAAGCTTTGAATTTTAAAACAGACAATACTTTAAATACATATATATAGTGATTGATTCTAACAAATGAGAAACACATTTTAAAAATAAAACCATAACAGAATTCTGAATTTTAAATAGACAATACTTCAAATACAAAAGAATTCTAAAATAAACAATACCTCAAATACAAATAAATTCTAAAATAGACAATACCTTGTTATTTACTCTAAAGTCTTATTTATCAAAGAGATTACTCTTAATTATCAAAATATCTGGTAAAACTATAAAATTGTACTTTCTTCTTCAAATCTTTTATGGTACTTTTTAAAAATAAAATTGTAAAGAAGTTTTGAGTTTCAAAAGAAACAATACTTTAAATACATGTAATGATTGATTCTAACAATTAAGGAACGTCTTCTAAAAACAAAACCATAACAGAATTCTAAATTTTAAATACTTCAAATACAAAAGAATTCTAAAATAGATAATATCTTAAATATAAATAAATTCTAAAATACTCTAAAGCCTTACTTATGAAAAGAGATTTCTCCTAATTATCAAAATACCTGGTAAAACTATAATAATATAAAAGACTATCATCAGTGTTAGTATTTCCTAGAATTGTTTTGCATATTTGAAATGATGAGGACTTCAAATAAATTTGAGCCATAATAAAAAAATTGTGCTCATTTTGCATGTTTCTATAGTGGGTGGCCTCATATAACCAAGACACTGAGGTGACGTGTATCAGAAACTCTCTGAGGGAAGATTCTTCATTCTCATACATAGCCACCAAAGCAATACAAATAAAGTTTATAAAACTAAATCAATTAATAAATTTAATCTGCTGTTATCATTATTACTTACCATGATTTATTGCCGTTACTTTATACATGTAATACTGAGCTACACGTTGATCAATTCTCTCAGCATCACACATGGGGTCACATACACGTGTGTGTATATATATAAATGATCCCTCTCCAAAGCAACATTGTAACAGAGAAAGAACCATTTAGGAAAAATGGTTCAAGCAGAAGCTCTGCAACATTTTGGTAATGGGGCAAGGGAAGATCAAACTTATTTTGATCCTAGTGCTCCACCACCCTTTAAGATTGCAGATATCAGAGCAGCAATTCCCAAGCATTGCTGGGAGAAGAGCACACTGAGATCTCTGAGCTATCTTCTGAGGGATGTCTTAGTGGTCACAGCATTGGTAGCTGCAGCAATTGGCTTCAATAGCTGGTTCTTCTGGCCACTCTATTGGCCTGCACAAGGCACAATGTTTTGGGCCCTCTTTGTTCTTGGACATGACTGGTAACTGATTAAAAATGATTCTTTTATATTGTTATGCCTTTTCTCGGGCACTTCACTTGGTTTTGCAAGATTATCACTTTGGTGAGGTCTAATTTGTTGATGCTTTGAAACAGTGGGCATGGAAGTTTTTCAAACAGTTCTAAGTTGAATAGCTTTGTGGGCCACATCCTGCATTCCTCAATCCTTGTACCATACAATGGATGGTCGGTTTTTTTAGCAACTTTTGTTGTTCACTCTGTCCTTAAATTTCTTCTGTTTGCTAAATCTTTGGTCTGATTTGACAACATAACCACTTCACAACTCATGGATTCTGCAGGAGAATCAGCCACAGGACTCACCACCAAAACCATGGGCATGTTGAGAAGGATGAATCCTGGGTTCCGGTATGAGGTTTTCCTTAATTTCCACTTTTTTTTTTCTTTTCTCAGTTTGTTTCAGTGGTTATGTGAACTTCTTGATGACTTTACCTCAGTTAACGGAGAAGGTTTACAAGAATCTAGACAACATGACAAGAATGCTGAGATACACTTTTCCTTTTCCAATCTTTGCATATCCCTTTTATTTGGTGAGAAAGACTTTATTCTATATTTTAATTCCTTTGTTCCTAACCTTACCTTAAACTTTGAACCAATCTCTGAATTCTTGATTTCTTTATTGTTAGCTTTGACACCTCTCACTCTCATTCTGATATATGAACCATTATTTATTTCAGTGGAACAGAAGCCCAGGGAAAGAAGGTTCTCATTTTAACCCTTACAGCAACCTGTTCTCCCCTGGTGAGAGAAAAGATGTGGTAATTTCAACCCTGTGTTGGGGCATCATGCTTTCTGTGCTGCTCTATCTTTCCCTAACAATAGGTCCAATTTTTATGCTCAAGCTCTATGGGGTACCCTATTTGGTAATCTAACTCTCACACACTCTTCACACTTATTTGCTTAACTCATGTCCAATTATTCCCTTATCTCATCATCTATAGATCTTCGTCATGTGGCTGGATTTCGTCACCTACTTGCACCATCATGGTTACAACCAGAAACTACCTTGGTACCGTGGCCAGGTATCATACTTCAAAATATTATCTTTTGAAGGGAATTACAAAAGTAACTAACTTTAGTCAAATACCAAGCAAGTTATAGATCCATGACCACATTTCTTTAAAGTCAGATTCATGACCATACTGTCCTCCCAAGTCCAAATTTCACCCTCTTTAGTCCAATTTGTCACATGCTCATTTTACACTAAGAAAGAACCCTTTTTGGAGTAAATATATGATCCAATGAATGATGCCATTCTTCATGTTACTCTGTAATTTCACAGGAATGGACTTATCTAAGGGGTGGTCTTACAACAGTCGATCGTGACTATGGTTGGATAAACAACGTTCACCATGACATTGGCACACATGTTATCCATCACCTTTTCCCTCAAATTCCACATTACCATTTGGTGGAAGCGGTATTCTCTTTTTTTCTCATTAGCTTATTGTATATATACATCAGAATATATAACTGCATATCTATAGTATCAGCCAATTTCCATATACATATAATAATCTCAAAATGCATACATTTTCTTCTTTTTCTTTTTGTTTTGGCACTACAGACTAAAGCAGCAAGATCAGTGCTTGGAAAGTATTATCGTGAGCCTCAGAAATCTGGGCCATTGCCATTTCATCTATTGAAGTACTTGCTACACAGCATAAGTCAGGATCACTTCGTTAGCGACTCTGGGGACATTGTGTACTATCAGACTGATTCCAAGCTCCACAAAGATCATTGGACCAAGTCCAAGTAAAGTTTTGATGCTACCAAATTTACCTGTTGCTCTCTAAAATATTTCCTATGTAACCAAGAACATATATGTTACCTACTCAAATCAATTATTAGGTAACATGTATAAGCTTTCATAAACTATACCTGCTAGAAAACCATTTACTTTGCAAAGCATGCCATGTTAGAAATGAATCTATTTCTCGATACCCTGATCAATTAAATTACTTCAATAAGCGTTTATGTGCTATATATGTCAGAGTTGCACTCCTGAAAAAATCCTCCCATGATGCTTCACCCAACACTTAACACTAATTAATGATTTGGTTCTGAGTATTGAATGGATTTTAAAGACAAAAGTACAGGATAATAATTGCTAATTGAACGATTAGTAGTTAAAATTATTATAATGTATGATAGAATTAATTTTTCAACCGTTTGAACTAAGTACTAGTAGTGATTATTTTACTCTTTAAAGCATATCTTGCACTCTAGAAATGTCCAAGGCTTTGCTAATTGGATGCATAGTTTAAAAGCAAAATATCAAAGGAGAGCCATTCATAAGCCAACCCTTTTTGACGTTGTCGTTTTAACAGTACAAAGACAGGTTGTGAGATGACGTTATAACTAACATAGTACTTCATGTCTGCACCAAGCACAGCCACGATTCACGTTACAGCAATGTCACTCTTGTTTCAACCACACAAAGTGCTTCAAGGTTGGGATACCAAGTGTGTGTTTTGTTATGTTCTATTCAGGAAGAGAATCCAAATGAATGAAGGAGAGAAAAGAGAATCAGTAGAGGGATAATTTTTAGATTAATTTCTTGATAAGAAAAAAAAAATGTATAGAAAATAAAAAAAGATAATATAAAAGTTATAAATATTAGTAATAGAATTTAAAAATATGCTAAAAGAAACATCTTTTGTAATTTTACTACTCTGCTGATTTTCGTCTTCTTTCCATCCCTCTTTGAAAAATATACTGAAAGGTGAAACTAAGGCTTTTTTTCCATATCTCCTTTCATCTTCTTTTCATTTCATGGTTAAGAAAAAGCATGAAAAGTATTTGAGGAATGTGCAAGCTATAAGTGGAGAAGAACATTTACTCTAACAAATCAAATTTCATTAATTGATATTATTGGATTTTACACTTGTTCTGTGTTTGGTGTATTCTATTAATGTTAAGTTTTACATTTTTTTTGCCTTATATAGTCCATAGGCAAATTTCTTTTGTAAGCTATCCAGAAATTTAGCTTGTTCCTTTTCTTCTTGTTTATTTCTTATTGCAATATATTTAATCATTCAAATTCTTAATTTTTTTTTCTTTTTCTTGGTTTTTTGAACTCTTTTTCCTTTCTTCTTTCTTCAGTTATCCTCCTAATTACAGTTTCGAGAAAAAGCAAACACATGCTGCTCTTCAAATCATTACAATTATCTCAATTTAACTCTTGCTCAATGTTAACAAATAATCAATTTTCTAATCAATCAAAGCTATGCCTACGAATGTGACAGGTATTTGCAAGAACACTAATTTTCTTATGCATAACTCACATTATAGATGTATTATTGATTTAGGTGATAAATCTCATGTATATTGTAATAGAAAATTGTATTATTCATACACTTCTTTATATTTATATGATTCATACGCTATGTTGCCCAACTCAACCAAAGTTAAAATAGAAAGAATATGTAATATTAAACTAAATGATGACATATATTGGTGTTTTATCACTTCTTTATAATATACTTATTTAAATCTTAAAAAATATCGAGTACACCTTACTATCAAATTAATGTCTTGTATTGATAATACTTTTAGAAATTCTTGTGTTTATATGAAGGAGTCATTAGTTAACTTTTTAGGAGATAAAAGGTTACAAAAATATTTCAAGATTGAGTTTGGGAATTCGTCCAAAAACATATTACTGTGCTTCTAGTTTGTCCTCTCAAGGCTAATTTTGTTAATTACTTTTAGGAATGGTCTAGTTGTCAGGGCCTAATTAATGACACATTCTTGCAAATTTGGATGAAACAAAGATCGCAGGTTCAGAACTAATTAAGGATACATCCTTGGAGGGATTCAACATGCTGTCAGTGTCTCTATGTTTATTTTTTATATAAAGAATAGAAAAATAAGTGTTGATATTTTGAGTCAGTTCAGTTCCTGGTAAAATTGTGTGACCACTTACCTATTCTCCCTGGTTGGACAAAATCTAGGTACCCCACTTTCCTTTTGTAGTTCTGTAAAGTTAATGCTACTATAACACAAAGGGAAGAAGAAAAACAACTAAAATAAGCACTTGTAATAAAAGATAATTTCATTATTGTTTTTATCTTTGCAAATGCTTTATATTAAACAACATAGGGTATATGATATCCAAACCTAACAATTGACTTGGTTCCTCTACCAAGAGTTCTAGAATTAAGTTGAATGGGAAGGTAACATGGATATAGAAATGAGAGCTAGTGGTACAGTGATTGTGGTGAAGAACATGGGTTGTTTTTCACCAAATGTTATATGATGTCATGAACAACATGCTGCTGTTGAGCAAAAGACAAAACTCTATAGACCATAGTATTCAATGAGTGAGTCCCATTGTATTGTTTAGTTTCATAAGGAACTAAATGAAGTTACAAATTGTTGTTTATAATAAATTCCATAAGATTAACCTAAAAATGAAAAGTTTGAATAGTATTCACGAAATTCTAAATTCCAATCATAACATATTCTAACAATATTATATCATGTTTCGAATTATAACAAGATAGGGATATTAAACTCTCCTGTAAATGAGTTCTTAATTTTACAGTATGGTCTATGACTGCAATTGTTGCGTGTGGGTATCACTTACCCAATTTCTCGTAATGTCAAAAAAAAGATGCAACGAAACTGCAATCGTGGTTTCAGCTGCAATGACCACATTTCTTGCTCATTTTTACAACTTTTAAAAAAATTGTCAACATTACTTACTATTTTTTTATATTAAGTGAGTGTTTATTAATATTCTCCTGAGCAATTGTTCCAATAAAAAAAATAATAAATTCTTCGATATAAAATCTATTTTAAGATGAATGGTTTCGTTCAATTGAATAATATTTTTATATTTTATCTTTAATCAATATAAGATTTAGATTTATTTGTATAACCGTAAGATAAAAATAAAATAAAATTGTAATGGATGAACAACTGATCATTGAAAAAAAAATATATAAATTTATATATATATGTATTATTGTATTGGTGGTTATATTATAAGGAAAACAAATCGAGAAGATAACACACTCTTAGAAATAATAGAGAGAAGAACATAATACAACAATTTTTCTCTTTTTCTCTCTCCTCTTAAACATTATATATTTAATACTATTCCTCAGATATAATCTTTCATGTATAAATTGGCCATCTAGATTCTTATATTTTTTCTGTTGTCCATAATTATTGTATTATTTGACACATGTTTATTCTTTATAAAAGAATCATTCTTCTTCCTATCTATTTCCTAAATTGCTCATATGTTAGTTATGAAGTTGAGTACGTGAATAAATTGATGATATTTTTAAATAGATTTGGGACATCTTTGATCACAATTTCGACTTTATTTGTTTTAATTCTTTATCAAAAACATTTCTATCTCTTTATTTGAGACATTTTGTCTTATTTTGTTCTCAAATCAAATCCCACTACATACAAGTGGCAAATTATTGTTAATCACGTTCATGAACATGATTGACTCATGGAATATCCCACGCAATGCTTTGCTTGTGTTGTACATTGCACAAGTTTCTAATTGCAAGTAATATGCGTTTCAAATTTTAGTAATTTTAGATTTTTTTTTTCTTAAGTCGGGTTCGTTGAATCATGGATGAGTTAGATCTCTTTTCTATGTCTTACAAAAAAAAAAATAAGAGTAAAATAAAATCATAAAAAGGTTTAGCGTTAGGAAAAGTTGAAAAATAATATAAAGTAAAATAATATAATGTGGAATGTAACTTGTTCATGTCTCTCTTGCTCTCTTCATATTTTATAGGAAATATATTTGGATAATTTTTTTTCTATAAACACCTATAAAAAAATAAACTTAAAATTAAATATCATAATTTAAAATTAACTTAGGTGTATGAACGATAAGTTATTACATCCACTTTCTGTAATACTTTAATTTATATGGCATCAAACACATATAAAATAAGAAACAAGTCAGTTTATCTTCTTCAATTAGTCCAGTAATATTACTTTAATTTGAGTTTTATTAATTTTCTACTAGTTTTAGTAATTTGTAATATGCAAGGAATTAATTGTATTTTTTCTCGCGGGATTTACACATTGTTGAACTCATGTAAAAACTAGTCAAATAGTAATATCATCTATTTATCATTACTCGTGTAGATATCATAACAACAAGCACGAGTTGTTGACTTGGTAGAATGGTGTCGCCACCATTGTGACCTAAAAAGGAAGTGTATAAATATATGCTTAGAGATATAAAACTTGAATAATATGAATAACATTATAGATTCTAACTTTAATTCCAATGTGGCCCTGTGTATCTACAATGAAGCAATTTATATGTGATTATATTTAGTGTTTTTTTGGGTCCTTTATATAAGTAATAAATTGTGGAAGTATTTTTCATAGTTATACAAAAAAATATATGACTACTTGTAAATGTATTAATTTCTGAAGTTTCTATATTAATTTATTGTGAAGCCTATTAATAAAACATCACTTTTTTTCACAAAATTAAATGTATTTATTGAGATATTAACAATATTTCTCATACTCATTTGTTAAAAGAAGATTTATCTGATTAAAACAATGTCATTATATATAAATAATATCTACTTAGATAATTTAATTCTGGATATATTAAATTATAATATAATATATAATCTAATTAATTAAAATTAGCTAAATTTGTTGGTCTAATAAATTGGATATTTATTTTTGGAAGTAATATTTTATAATTTTTCATATTGGATATGCATAAATGGAATTAATTGTCAGCAATGAAAATTTTAATAAGTTTGCATAGACAATACAATTGAATTAATTGCATCGACTTGGAGAAAAGAAAAAAACAAGATCATATTATTGGAATTCATTTATGTGTACAAAAAAGAAAGCATAGTAAAGAAAAATTATGAAAATAAGTAGATAAAATAAAACAAAAAAAATTGACAGAACAATTGTTCTAAGAAAAATGATGTTAAACTGTCTTATTTATATTAATAAGTGGTTAATTCGAATGTTAGTAAACTCGGTTTCGATTATTTTAAGGCCTTCAATTTAATTTTAATAAATGAATGAAAACATAATTAAGAAGGAAAAAATATGCTAAAGATGAGCCATCTTGTTTTCTTTCACGAGAATTACTGAAATTATACGTAAAAAAAGTCATATATTACTATTATAAAAACTAATTTTAACATTATAAAAACTATTTTTCAATAGTGTATCAATAATTACTAAATTAGAGAAACCAGAGTCCATTATGTTTGAAAGAAGCCTCGGATTCAAACAAGGTTAATACAAAAAGTGGATTGAGATAAACAAAAATTAATCAACAACAAAATCTAACAAAAACTGTATAAAAGGTTGAATGAAGCAGAACCAGAAGCAAAACCAAAAGGCAAAACTGAAATAGTTGAAGAAGTAAGCATAGTATATTATACTTGATGTTATATAAAAAGAAAAGATGAGTGGAAAGAGACATTGGGGTTAACCAAAAAACCTTGTGAAGAGACACATTCTTTTACCATAGGAATTGCACCACAACGATCACCACAAAAAGAAAAAATTGTGGGATGATCAGCCGAAAAATGCTAGTGACTACCAAATGCTATATCCTAAAAGCTACATTTTACATGTAATTACAAAATACATAGTGACCAAAAATTCAGTTCAAGTTAATTCTAGCTGGAAGGCACACTCCAGGAGATTCATCTTCCAAAAAAATTCTTTCACAGTTAACCAGTTTCATCACATATTCTGCTGCAAAGTGGTACTTCTGTTGAGCTTCAGCAAAGCTTCTGCCAAGAACATGTTCAACCCAATCTTCCAATGCTTTTTTCTTCTCACATAACCAAGCAGCTGCAACAATCTGTGTCATCACCTCATACTCAATTTCCAGCATAAATTCTGACCCAAACCTCTTTTGAAATTGTATGTCAATGCTTTTTATTATTTGCTCAGCAAGAGAATCAAAATTGAATGCCTTAAAAACAACCTTTTCATCAACTTGATCACACAAGTCATTGAACCAGGATCCACTTTGGTAATCATTGTAATTGTTGTCCTCTTCAACCTCCTCCAGAGGCATGTTAAGATCCAGATAGGATCTTGATGCCTCCATGACCTGCTTCAGTGTCTTGCATGATGCTTTCTCATCAGAGTCACCACTTTCTAGTAGCTTTCTTTTGTTCAGTATCGTTGTTTTGGAGGTCCCTTTTCTTTGAGCAACCTTCACATTAGTGCAACCACTCCTTTTGGCATCATGGGAAGCATGTCCAAGTGATAATTGCATTTGACATCTTTTAGCTTCTAGGATTCTTTCCTCTTGGAACATCTTAGGATCCTCCTCCAAATTGCCTTTAAACACACTAGAGGCTACAATAAATATTACATTGTTGATGCTGATTTCCCTTCCATGCGAGTACGAGAATTTACCTGTTCTTATTGCTTGGAACAAACTATTCTGCACTACAAAATCTGCTTGATCTACATTATCAATAAACACAACTGAATGTGGCTTTTTACTCAACTCCCAAGCAATATAGTCCACAACTGTCTTCCTCATAAGCACATCATGACAATATGAATCTTGGAATTCAAAAATGGAGTTTGATGGGTAACACTTGTCTTGAGAGCTCAAATCCACAGTGATCAGGCTTTGTTTGTTTCCAAATAAAATCTCAGCAAGTGCTGAAGCAAGTTTTCTTTTCCCAAGTCTATCAGGTCCAAGGAATGCAAGCCATATGTCTGCTCTAAGATGTGAGCCAGTGCTACGCTTTCCAACACCAGATCTACAACGTGACACCGTTTGATTGATAGCATATATGGCCTCATCCTGCCAGCCAACCTTTTCAGTGAGAAGATGGTACAGTGACTTGAAATCTACTGTTTCAAAATTCCCTTCTAGATTTGGACCCGAGCATGAAGAAGATCTAGCAACTTGGTGTGAAGTACACTCATTCTTAGGATTAAAATCACTTGAAAGTGAATCTGGCAAGTTGTGAAGATGCTTCTTGTGATCACTTAGTTTTGGGGTGTCTGGCTCAAGAGTGGCTGATTTATATATTGTTCCCAATCCCAAATCAGTGGTCACACGAGTCAAAGATGAAGATGATGTGTGATCAAGTAGGCTCAAATTGGCCTTATGAGAAGGAGAAACCCAAGTACTATGTATATCACTCTTAGAAACTTTTGATATGTGATCTGCTTCATCAGTGTCAAAAGGTACTGAAACTGGTAATATCTGTGTAAATGGAAATGCACTTTGAGACTCAATAGACATGCAAGAAATTTTAGAATATTGGATTTCACTGTGGGGTGGACCTTTGCTACTACTTCCTTGACCAAATTGAAACCCCTCAAGGGAAGGAACTTGGAACCTTGTTTTAGAAATATCAAATTCAGGTAATGATCGGTTTTGATGAAGACGTTGACAAATATCACTCCATTTCCTTTGCAATCCTAAGATCTTCCCATTCAAACTTGTGTTGTCTTCATTAGTCTGCACTGGATGATGAAGTTCATTCTTAAATAAATACAGCCACAAATTTAATCAATGAAGCATGGCACATGATGCAAAAACAATATCACTGACAATAGTGTATCCAAGAATTTTAACAAAAGGACAAGTATATGAACATGAAGGAATATGAATAATCACAGCTTGACATGAGAAAACACAATGTTACACAGAGTGCCCCCAACTTAGTCCTCAACAACACAGTAAGTTCTTCGAAAATATTTTCAACAAATTAGTTTCCCCTTAGAGATTAAATATATTGCCAAATTAATTCATGAAAAATTCCTTATTTCCACCATTTTATCAATATGCTGTCATACTAGATCTTTGAGAGAATATTTTGGTCAGAAATTAAATCTTTAAAATATTGTAAAATCTTTGGAGGTCAAATATGCGATTTAAGTCTTTGAGGGACTAATTAAATGACCAAAATTGTTGAAGGAGTACATATAACTTGAGAAGAATAAATTGATTATTTTCTCTATCATTTAGTAATTCACAATATTTTTTCTTGATAGAATATTTCAAAAGAACTTCTCCACATGAGTTTTTCTCGTATAAAGATAGAGTAAAATTTTTCTCATTTCACAATACTCAACTCAAAGGAAGTCCTTTCAACCAATGCAGACAAGAACACAGCCAGAAAGCTTTATATTCCTAAAAAGTGTCCACGCTACAGGGAAGTCTTTAGGATTTGGGAGTGCTAAAGCTACAGTATTAAAAAAAGAATTCTGAGAACAAAAATAGATTGCAGGAATACTACTATCTTATAGTTCACTACAGCTAGATCACTATACTGCTACCTTGTTCTCTTTATGGGAAAAGATGTGTTCTTTTTTCACCACTGTAGGGAGGTAGCCTTTATTATTATTCCGTACCTCTAAATTATTTTAGTGGGTCAGTTCAGTACAGCAATTCCCCCAAGATGTTGCAAGTATGTGTGTGAGCATGTGAATGTCTCTGCATGCATTGAAGAAGGGAAAACAAGATTAGGTGATCATAATACACACCTTTGCCACATCCAATCCTCTATCTGTCTCCACATTAACCTTTTGTAACCAAGACAAGCTCGTTGAGTAACCAGATGCTGAAGTAGCAGGGCCTACCTTCAAAGTATCAGCAACTTCTTGTTCACACTTTTCATTGCATGAGTCACACCGTGTTAAAGATGATGCATTCGTACAGCTAACGGGATTTTTCATCTCAGAAGGTGTAGAAAAGAACCCGCCAAATGGCACAAAGGACCCCATCAAGCTGCAAGTTTACCATCAAGTGTGTCAACTTTTATATCCAATAGGCACAGAACTGTCAGAAGCTACATTGCACATGATGAGATAGACTTGTAAAGCATCATCACACCCACCAAAAAATTATGTGAGTTAGGTCACAAAAGCTCACCAGAATCAGAACAAGTCTCAAGGTTCAGTATGAAGATTCAAACTCAAAACCTTGTAGAACATGAGTATCCTACTTACTAACTAGACCAAAATTGACTCTAATATGGATATGTTTGGACTAAATTGAACATGAAATCTTATAGGAGAGAGAATGCAGTTTTTACATTCTGACATACCTAGTTTACAATGAAAAAGGGTGAGTGAGTAAGGATAAATACTTTTGAAGTGTAGAAAGCAACAACCTACATTCATCCCAAGAGGCTATGAAGCTTGATGGGCTCTATAAAAGACCCTCTTTAAGGAATCATTCAGAGAGTCTAAAAATGTTCATAACCCAAAGGAGTGGAGGGGCCCGTGGGCCAGGGGTGCAGAAAAACAGAAAAAGAAGAAGCATTTATTACAGCTTTCAGCCGAAAAGCCTGCCGGTAGAAATAACATTTATTACCGTGCAAGCCTACATATATAAATCTCTGCAGATTCTCTACATGCCAAGGTGTAGATCATGCTAATGAACACTGAAAGCGACCATTCCTAATTGGCCAAAACCCCATAAGTTAGAGGAAAACTTTCAGGATTCAGAGTGACTCGTTCCTAATACATAGTAGTACATCACACCAAATCTATTGCGAGTGAAGAAGAATCAATTTCTCTATGAAAACAAAACAAATTGAATCATGAACTTCACCACAGTGAAAAATTATGGTATTTGTCTTGTAAGTTAAAAAAACTCACTTACAGCTTAAGTGAAGATTAATCAGAATCATGACCATGTAATGATAATTCTGACTATATAATAATTTCTTGGTCATACATACTAGTGAGGTAGATTACAATTTAATTATAATTATAATAACATTAGAAAAACCAAACAAAACAACTTTAAAAGTGACAGATTAAAGGAAGACAAAGAAAGGGAAGAAACCAATGGGATCGTAAAATTAAGTCAAGAAGGGAGTGAAAGATTTCAACACAGAACAGACTAGTCAGAAACCTTCAAATTACACCTGATCATTTGTTTGTCAACTTTTTCCTCAGAAAGAAAACCATGTTACACCTACACACACATCTAAACACACCACTACTTTTTCACACAATATATTTATATTATTTTATATTATTGTTATTTATTAACCCCAACCCAAAATAAACTAAATAAATAGGTTCCAATTTTGTAGTGAAGAGAGTAGAAGAAAGGGGAAAGAAGGAAGCAATAATAAAGAAAGGAGAAAGTGAGAAAGAAACACACACCTGGACTTGGGGTAGAGTCCTTCCATGAAAGGGGTGGCAGAGGTCATGGTCAGGAGATGCAGATCCCAATCCTTGTCCACTGTAGGGAACAACCTGAGGAACTTAGAATAGGCCTCCGAGGTTCCCGCCACGCCCACCAACCACACCTTCCCAAGATGAACTCCCAACAACCTCGTCAACTGCGAAACCACAAACCCAACACCCTCCTCATTCCCCCCGACAAAAAGCTCAATCTCCCCAAAACACACAACAACCCCAGCTCCAGAACACTGCTCCACCAAACGACCCACATCCTCGAAAATCTTCCCTCCGCTCCCACCCTCCCTCAAGAACTCCCCAATCTCCTTCTCCACCGAAACCACACTCAACCCATTCAGCTCACAGGGCAAGACCCCACCTTTACGACTTTCCACGCATTCGATGAAGCTCTTCAGAGCGCTTTTCGCGTACACCCCCATCAAAAGAGGGTTCCTTTTGCTCTTCCTCCTCACCACCTCCACGATTCTGCGGCAATTCTCGTCCAGCTGCGAACCGCTCTTCTGAACCGGTTCCAGGTTGCAGAGGAAAACCGGAGGGGTTAACCGCGAGAAGATTCTTGAAGGTGGAGGTGGCTGAAGAAGCGCGAGCTTGATGTCGTAGCTTCTGAAACCGGCTTCGCCGAAGACGCGACTCACGATAGGGTCGTCGAGAATAGAGAGAATGAAGTGCTTGAGTTCGACTTTCAGCAACGACGTCGTTTGATGCTGCTGCTGCTGCTGCATCATCTGCATAAGGTGGAAGCTATCCGGGTGGCGCCGCTGGTTCGCCTGGGACCGCTTTATGGCGGCCATGAGGGAGTTCGAGACAGGGGGACCCTCGTCGCCGGCACCGCCGTCCGCCCCGGCGGAGCCGGCAGCTTTTGTTGTGGGGAGGCGGTCGAGGGAGACGCCGACAGAGAGCTCGAGGGCACGGAACTGGAGACGGGGGGAGTAGGAGCAGCTCCCGCAGCGAGCGCAGGCGTCGCGAAGCGCGGCGGAGGGGAGGGAGAGGAGGGCGGAGACGGCGTGGAGGGAGGTGGTCTGGGCGTGGCTGCGTCGGCGGGCAACCGTGACGGCGTCGTCGAGCGCACGCGCCGCCTCGTCCGTGAGACAGTGCCTCGCGGTGCTTACCGGCGTCGGCATCGCCGGCGAGCATATATGCAAAAAAAAGAAATTATTATTATAATTATAAGTATAATAATAGAAAAGTGTTTTTTGGTATTGAGTTGAAGAGAGGAAGTGGTTATTGGGAGATGGGAAAGTTGAAAGAAGGGAAGAGAGAAGAAGAAGAAGAAGAAGAAGGAAGAGAGGGAGTGAAGTGAGTGATACTTGGAAGTGTTGGTGTTGAAGTAGTTCATCATGAAGAGAAGAGGATGATCACCATTTTCCTTTTATCAAATTTTTATTTTTAATTTATGTTTCAACAACAGTTATATATATTCTCGCACATGTTAAATAAATGTAACTTTTTCTTATTAATCTCTCAAATTCACATAATTAAATTAGACTAATTTTGTGAGCTAATTAATTCACACATCTATTGGTGGTATGTGGATTTTGAACATCATGAAAATAATTACTTTTATTTTTATATTACTAATAAAATTACTTAACATACATAATAAAAAAGTTTATTTATTTTACTAATACACGCATTCAGTTCTAAAGCAATAATTTCAAGATTACAAAGAATAATGTTTCTTGATAACAGCAATAGAATTTATATCACAGAAAATATTGAGATTTATTTAATAATACATACTACATTAGGTGTACGGATGAAGTTGGACATAACTCGTACAAGTTGACTTTTTCCCAATTAAAATAAAAAGATTAAATAAGTTTCATTTTAAAATATTATTTTTTTACTGGAGATAAGCATTTTCATTTTATGGGTTGGATGAGTTAATTTGTAGAATTTGTTTAAAAATAGTTTATTTTGATAATGTTTTGAAGAATATATGTATGTATATAGAAGTGGTTAATAGGTTTGTTGAGAGAGAAAAAATGATGAGTGGGGTCAGAGGTGTTTGGCCATGGATGAAACACATGGTGGGCATAGATTCTTGGGGGAGAAAGGAAGAGAGTAAAGATTTGAAGTGTGCATATATGGATCTATCTATTTTAATTTCTAATTGTGTATTATTAATTAATTTAGTTATATTCTGTTTGAAAAGCTTTGTGAGTGCTTGTCTTTCACAGTGAGAGAGATGCTGTGCCCACTCAAGCATATGGGATGGGGGGTAAGAGAGGGTCAATGTCAAGCTTTTGGGTCTAATAGGGACCTTTTGTTCTTCTTTTCTTTTCTTTTTTCTTCTTCTTTTTGCTTTTTGGGATTTACTTACACAAAAGGGAAACAACACACTCTATGCCTAATCTAAATTATTTACTCTAATCTTCATTCATCCTTAACTTAAGCACCACATCATCCATGTCTAGGCCTAACCCAACTTCTTATCTTTATGTACCATTTGAAAACAAAGTAAAAAGAAACTAGACTTAATTGCAATTTTGATTCTTAATTAGCTCAATTGGATCATCCAAACATGGATAAAGTGTAAGTTTAATTAATCGTGTGTCAATCAAATCCTTCATGCATTACCAAATTAATAGAGTTGAAATGTGAAAGATTAAAATCATCAACATACATAATTAAAATATAGGACATGCCAAAAGATTAAAAAATGTGAACAAATCAGTAAATAAAGTGACATGATTGCAAAGATTTCCTAGCATTTAAGAATAAATACTTAGAATCTATTATCATATAAAAACCAAATATTTGAGATCATGTTGCATGAGAGTAAAATCTCTCCAAATATGAGAATTATTCATTAGTTAAGTGATGAGGAATCTCCCCCATGACCCAAAAAGAGTTGATGAGGAATTTTCCTTTTTTTTTTAAATTAAAATGACACATAGATTTGAGAATAAAAACAATACTTAATTTTCTGTTATGTTTATTATTTATTTATCTCATTATTATAATAAAATTAAACAGGCTCTCAAATAAAAAAAGTAATAATATCATTTTTCAAATATTAATCATTTTACTTTATATAATAATATAATTTATAGCTAATAGATAATAGTACTAGTCCATTTTATCGATTTAAAGGCTTTTATTTTTTTAAATTTGAAAAAATTAATCGAACTTCAAATGATTGTATTACTGTATTTTAAAATTGATTTTTGATTAATTTGTTATTAATATAAATATTAAATTAAATAAATAATAGAATAAAATAAGTAATTAAACCTAAAAATAATAGATATTGGAAGAGCTTCATTTTCCTAGTACAGGTTCACCTGGCCCAAGATAGCCAAACGAACATATCAAAAAATAGACAAAATAATGTTATAGGATTGGAAAGGTGTGAAAAAGATGGGAACGATAAACAAAATAAAATAATAGAAAAAAAATGTAAGATAAAGCTAGGTAAATTATATTGACATTTTGTAGGGTTACAATTTTGATATTTATTTTACCGGTGGAAACACTCTACCAGAAGAAAAAAAGTACAACAGAAAAAAAAAACTAGGATTATCAGTGAAGTGTTCTATTAATCTACACTAGGTTTCAATTATATTATTATTAGTATGCACAAAAAGTATTACAGAAAAGTTTGTACATAAAACTATATTGTATTTGAGAGTTACTAATTTTATTAAATTTGAAAATAATCGAACTACCTATATATAATTTTATATATAATGTTGCAAAAAATAGTTTATTAATGCGAGATTTAGGGCCAGCTCAAATTTATTTTAACGTAACTAATTTTAAGATTGAGCATTTTTAAATAAATAGAAATGTTTTTTCCATTCTTTTAGTTTACTTAATCCTTTTTAAATACATGACAAGGCAGATAAGTAAAATATATTATTATTATTATTATTATTAGTTTAAAATAACTACATGTGCACAAAACCAAACTAAATAAATAAAATCAAATTATAATTTGATAAAATAAAACTGGGAATTCATTACACACACACAAAAAAAATATATATATATATCACAAACAACTAAAAAAATCAAAACAACTGTAAAAACCATAGCAATCTCATTCAATGGCTTTCAATTACATAACTTTATGGTACGAGAATTGTCGGGTGCTAGCTTTTCCATTTTTCCAAAATGTTAAAGAGAATAAGTATTATAACACTATAATTTTCAAATCATAATCAGGTAAAAAAAAGAAAAAAAAGACAATTAACTGGGTACTAGGACAAAACTTTCAAATTTATTTTTGAAAATAAATGTGGATATTAATTATTTTAATTTCCCAGGAAATAAAGATTTATTATTTTAATTGTTATTGACCATGCATGCAAATAGGTAAAGTAAAACTTCGAAAATACTCTTTTATAACCCAAAATAATGTTTTGTATCCCAAAATAATGTTTTGTAAAGAGTTTAAGACATCAATATATTTCACTCGTTAGGTGTCAAATTTAAAACATCTCCATGATTAAATGCATTTTGATAAAAAAAAAAGTTAATGCATGAAATATCATTTTCTAGTTTCTATTCCAGCGTAATGGCCACTAGAAGATAACATAGTTCATGTTTGCCTAAGTGTGAAAAATATAGGGAAAAAGATATCTCTCAAATTCTAAGAGATGATAATAGAAATCAGTTCAAAACCAACTCGTACTATGTAACTACATAAACAACTTTGTTTAAGTTTTAATGCAAGTTAAATAACCTTAATTATTTTTAAATGTAAAAGATAAATTGATAATTGTTTTAAAAGTTGAGTTATTATATATATATATATTATCACAATGATTTAAAAAACTTCTCATTCATTTATCTTTTTCTTTTTCTCTTTTTTTCTAATTCAAATAATTTCATGTTTCCCTTTTTATCATCCTCTTATTATCTACTATTACTTTTATTATAAATTGAGTTGAAATTTTTTTAGATGTTATGCCTTTGAGCTAATTAAAAGCTAAAACTTTTCTAAAAGTAACATTTAAGATTTGTTGGTTAGATACTAGTATTTGTAAAAGTTTATAGAGTTAGTAAAATCATCGAGATAATTATGATAAGTATTAAGTGAGTAATATAAGATTGAGTGATATTTTCTGAAAAATAAAATTGTATTTATAGGTGTTTTGATCTGATAAGTGATTACCTTACATAGACGGTTAAGCTTTATACAACAAATAATTTTAGACTGATCTTAATATTTAGACTTTACACTAAATAGGTAGAGATTTTAGATAATATTAACCTTTTTTTTGTTAAGTAATATTTTCTACCTATATAAGTACATGATAGTATAACTATAATCTTGACCAAATTTAAATTTGAATTGGGTAGATTTCACAAAACCCCTCTAGTGAAATTAGATTGACATGTATGCTTAAAAGCCATAAACAAATCAAAATAAATAAAAAAATCTTTATAGTGTATGTTAGCATTTCATATTCTTAACTATAAATTAATTGCATCGACTATTTTGTTAAATTATTGAATAATTATCTCATTAGCAATAATAAAGTTCTAATATGCTCTAACATAATCATTAAAGGATATTGGGTTGACTAAACTTGGATTAACCGATCAATAGACATCACAACCCAACTTAAATAGTATAAATAGGTACACCCGCCAAAACACGTAAAGATTCAATCATTAAAAACTCCAACTTATCATACGTATAACTAATTTAAACATAATTATAACTAATCATCCGATATCGAAGACCAACAAAAATCAATAAAAAAGATAAAAATAGAAAAAATTCCCTTACTATAATCATCACACGAGTTAATTTGACTATATAAAAATGCTATAAATATATAAAATTGGATTAGAATTATAATTTATTTTAAAAAAGATATAAATTGTTGTAATATTGCATTTACCTAACCCGATTTTTAAATCAATATGCTCTTAATTCCACTATCAATGAATTAGGCCACCGGAACTGAGACTCGATCTAATTACATTGCCCGAATGCATTGAATACATTTTGCTTTAATAATTGTCACTAAATTTGAATTAATTAACTTTTTTGTTGTTGTTAGAAAACAGAAATGAATAGATGAAGGCCACAATGACTTACAGAGGAATAAAAGAATAAAAAAAGTAGGTTTTCGTATATTGGTTTGACGTTTTAAGTTTTTAACGTGGATTGTTAATGTTGTGGCTATCGTCTCACTTGCTTTGTTTTTCAGCATTTATTATTATTCCAAATAAAGATAAAGATACAATCGGCTAAGGAAAAAACATGGGTCATTTTTTATTTTTTATTTTTTGCGCTGTCATACCACAAGTTGGTGACTTTAAATATCTTAAATTAAATACAACACACAAAAAATACTCAAATGAAAGTTTTATTGCATTGGTTGATAATAAACATTAAAATTTAAAGGTTTGTCTGAAGGTACAATAATAGAATAAAATAAGATAAAACATCTTTAATCTTATTTAATATATATATATATATATATATATATATATATATATATATATATATATATATATATATATATATATATATATATATTTTTTTTATTTTTTTTTTTTTTTTTTTTTT
>Ga0099824_1000119_pt1 | contig 65509 bp, 49 predicted proteins | sample SiratrowhiteBW_FD_76837 | JGI IMG/M metagenome (GOLD analysis project Ga0099824, IMG submission 76837) | Root nodule microbial communities of legume samples collected from California, USA - Siratro white BW | ecosystem: Host-associated > Plants > Roots > Nodule | place: USA: California... | reverse complement strand
CTTTATGTTATACTTTCTGGGTCGGGAAATTGGTGAAGGGTGTATGTGTGGATCAATTAATTTGTTTTAAAGTATTATTGGTTTTATGTAACACTATACAGTGTTATTTTTGTTGTGATTGCCCGTAATAGATGAAAACCTCAGAATTCAAATAAAATCCACGTCGGTTGGGTTCCAGAACCGACGTGGATGTTAGCTACACCACGTCGTTTTGGGACAAAACCGACGTGGTACTTCTTCTAATATAATAATTATTATTACTCATCACGTCGGTTTAGCTGTCTTAACCGACGTGGTGAGTCTAATCACTACGTCGGTTTTTAAACCGACGTCTGATTCAACGTCTCCTGGGTCAACGTCGGGTGAAAAACCGACGAAAAAAGCTTCTCAGAACCGACGACGAAGGCTGTTTTTCTACTAGTGTAAATTAGGTTGATACTAATTTTATTTATTTTATCATTTATTTATGTTAGTATCGATTAAGTTGATACTAATTAATATATTTTTAATATTTATTTAAGTTAATATTGATTAAATTCAAAGGCCTAAATTTAAATATAACAAATTTTCTCATTCACAATTTTCATTTTTCACTTTTCTTTATAAACTCTTCATAGTCATCTCCTTCATCTATATTTATTTTTTTCACCTCACTTATCTTTTTCATACATACTCATATCTTTCATCCAAACACATTTCTTTTATCAACATTTGTCTTTTTCTTCCATATCTTTTTCATCAATGACATATTTTTTATTGTATTTTTTTTAAGATGAAAGTTTTAAAAGAGATTTTTTTTTTTAAATTAGTGTCATTAGTATTGATCAATGCAAATTAACTTAATACTAAAATAGGATTGTCGATACTAAAGTAAACAAAATTTAAAATAAAAATTTATTAGTGTAAGCTTGATTGACATTAAGCTGTTTAATTAAAAATTAGTTATAAATTAGTATCAAATAAAGTTATGTTGTACGGAATTCATTTTAAAAAACCGATGTTAAATGTTTATTTGCTGTAATGGAAAAAGAAAAATAATAATAAAAAAAAGAAAAATATTAAAAATATTAAATTTTTAATTGTAAAAATGAAACCTTAAAATACTGTGATTAAGTTGTGTCATAGTTGCCATCATACAACAAGTTAAATTACTTTTAAATATTATTAGGATCGATAAGTTTACCAATTTTCTATATTTGTTTTAATTTGTTTTCCTTTTTTCACTCTAACAATTATTAAAAATTGTTTTCCAATCAATAATTATTATGTGAATAAGTAATTGATAACATTTATTTTTATTATATTTCTTAACTTATTTTCATAATGAAATTAATTTTTTCTAAGTTTAGAATTAGCTAAATATCATGTTTTTATCTCTTTTTATAAATTATTTTTTCTTGTTATAAATAATTACTTACTTGAGTTTTTAATCAAATTTTACTCTACATTCCACTAATCTTGTCAAATAATTAAACAAGAGACAATTAGGTCAAGATTAGAGCTCATAAAAAGGGAGATAAAAGATAAAAATTGAGCAGACCAACTGCGTTAGGTGCTACTGGAGCTAGGATGGACACTAATCCAACTCGAGAGCAAAATACTAGAAATGCGCCCAGCGACACACATGTTGCATTCGGTGCTAGTTGGACCAATAATTGTAGCAGAATCCAGTTGTGTCTGGCACAATTAAAGTTGGGCCCGATGCGAACGTTAAAAATCATAATCTATTTAAAGGATTCTTTGCATTAAATTTTGGCACTTCTTCAGTACTTTAGATTCTCCACTCCGACTAAGAGTCAGGCTCCGCTTGGGAATCATAAAAATATAGCCTTGGGGTGACGGCTAGGGTTTGAAGGGTTCCATTTTATCCTCTTTGTATCTCCATCACCCTCCATTATTAATCTTTCTAGGTTCTTTAGATTATATGTGACCGTTTGGATTGTCATGTGATCAATATTGGTTTTCATAAATATATATTTACATAGATATTTTTCTTTCAATATATTAGTGTTTTAATTTTGTGGTTATTATATGGCGTGTTGATAAGTGACTTGATCATAGATTCTTAGGGTATTAAGAAATATCTTCTGTAATCGGGAATTAAATTAAAATACGAAATGAAAGCTTGTGTCTAGGAATAGAGCAAGATTCATTTGCTGTCTTAATATGCTTGTAGATATTGCAAGATTCATTTATATGATTGATCAAAAAATTGAAATAATTTAGACTAATCCTGTTGAGGAATTGGGGTTTGGATAATATTGTGGGTTCACATTGATATTTGTTTGAAAAGAAGATAATTAATTTTATTCATAAGAATGAGGTTGATGAAGTTTAATCCTAGCAATTTCATTCCATTTGCTCTCCATTCTTTTTCCACATTCGAAACACTCATTAAAAATACAAAAAGTATATTTTCATTATTTTAAATAAGAAAGTGGTTATCTTTAATAAGGATACATCCATTGTATTGAACTGGACCACCAAGGATTGCTTCCATAGAAAGATGAATGATAAGGTATTCTATTGAATCGAGAAAACCTGAGGGAATATTCTTTCCAACTTATATAGGATGATTGATATATCTTCTTGCATTCAAAGCATATCTTCCACTTAACTTGATTTTGACAATATTATATTGTGAATGAAATCTAGTCCCGACATTCATTGTAGGATCAAATCATTCATAGTAGAAAAGGGAAATCTTCTTACTGAGCCCAACATACTCATAGATATGATGAATTATGCCATAAAAGTCATCTTGTCCTCTGTCTATGACACCTTTAACATACAAGCAAATGTTGCTAATTTTTTTACCATGACTCCATGTGTTTGTATGAAATTTATACCATTAACAAAGTACATATTCCATGATGTGGCCTTTGAATTAGGTCCAAACCCAGCGCATTCAACTTTGGGTCGATTATGTCATTCTTATCGTCATAAACCTATGTGACAGTATGGGATAATATTAGATTTAATTATACCTTATAATAGAATAAAAGCAATCACAACCATAGATACACTTACATTGATATATGAGGCTCCTTGATGCTTGTGCTACTTGTGATTCCAAGTGATGTTGTAGATCATGGAAGAAGCTATACACTGAACCAAAGGAGTAGAAGAAGCTCTTTTTCAAGCAGAAGCAATGGAAAATAAAAATGAACCATGGAAGAGACAGAGTGTAGAAGAAGCTTACGGTGGAAGCTTCAATGGCAAAGATGAACTAGGGATGAAGGTCTTCTTGGAGGAGGTTGGATTGTCCACCAAGAGGTTCTTCAAGGCTTTATTAGAGAAGAAAACTCAAAGGAAGGCTTGACAAATGAGCTAAAAATTCTGCAGCATCTCATTTTACAAATCAAGCTTAGTTTACAAGGTGCTTACACATGTATTTATAAAAAAAAAGAAGAGAAGCAAAAGCTTCTTCTAGAAGCTTACTCAAAACTAGCCTATGAAGTAAGCAACCCTAAACCTAGCTTGCTTCACACGCTACCTAACCCTAACCCTAGCATGTGGAGCAAGTCTCCTAACCCTAGATTTCCCACCTTTTCATCCAATGGTCATGATGACATGTGGTGCCTTCTAGAAGTGGACGTTTCTAAATAAGCTAACCCTACCCCTAGGTGCTTTCTAACCCTAATGCAACTAAGGTTTTTATTTTACATGGAAAATCTTATCAAAACTATTTTATTTACACATGTTCACAAAGACTCAAGATTGTCAGCATTTTGATGTGCACCGGTGCTTCTGACTCCTCCTGAGCTTCTATGTGTCTGGCCATGACTCTAGTAATCGGGCCTTGCTTGGCCTTCTTCCATCATCCCTCCCTCTTGAAAAGGATTCGTCCTCAAATCTGAATTGTTTGCCTCATCATCAATACTACCTACAAAAGGAATCAAATGAGTTACATTAAAGGTAGTATGTACACCGTAGTCATCAGACAGATCCAATTGGCAAGCATTATTATTGATCTTCTTAAGGACTTAGAGGGGTCCAACACTATGGGGAATAAGTTTTGACTTTCTTTGTTTTGGAAATCTATCTTTTCTCAAATGAAACCAAACCCAGTCACTCTCTTCAAAAATTATGTTCCTCTTCCCCTTATTATTTTACCTAGCATACTTTTCACTTTGTTTTTGTATTTGTAACTTAACCTTCTTATGCAATTTCTTCACATAATCAGTCCTTGATGCCCCTTCTTTATGCATAAAATCTCTCTAGGTGTGATAGAGATCTATTGACAACTTCAGTTTGTCCATCTATCACTACTAGAAAATTGTCAAATAGTGATCGAAATGAGTGACCGAAAAAATCAGTTACTATCGGTGACCGAATCAGTGACCGAAAAAATCGGTCACAAATTCGGTCACTGAATCGGTCACAGATTCAGTCACATAATCGGTCACAGATTCGATCACAGAATCGGTCACAAATTCGGTCAAAACAAGAATAATAATAATAATAATAACAAGAATAATAATAATAATAATAATAATATCAATAATAATAATAATTATTATAATAATTATAATTATAAGAATATCAATAATAATAATAATAATAATAATAAGCAACTGCCAATGGCGTGTATACTTCGTGAGGCATAAGAATCGTCCTCTTTTGTGGACTCTTCTCCAAATTTATCATTTTTTTTATACATTTACCATTTTTTTATACTTTAACAGTGTTTTTCATATACATCTTGATTCCATATTGCACACAATTTTACTTCTAAATATGCAATATTTCAGCTCCAATAAATTATCCAATATCTAGTAATCTCTTTATCAAACAGATTCTGTGCACGAAAAGAAACCTAACGAATCTAATGAATTGGAATGAAACAAGACATTTAGGAATTGTAGACTCTTAAGAACTTACTAATGATCTAATAGCAAGTATTGGAACTTAAGAATGAAAATGAAAAAGCAAACAAAGGCACATTTCTTTTAGACTTTTTATCAGACACTTGAGGTTCAACAGTTTTCTTTCACACAATTATCAAACACCTAAACTACTAGCACAAAGCAATGAAAATTTCTAATTCTAAAATGTGGATTGATGCCATGGAGGATGAGATTAAGTCTATGAGAGACAATGACATTTGAGATCTAGTAGAATTACCTGAAGTGTGAAACTCATTGGTTATAAATGGATATTTAAAACTAAAACGGATTGTATGGGTAATATCGAAAGATATAAAGCTCGTCTAGTCGCTAAGGGCTTAGTCAAAGGGAAGGCATAGATTATAAAGAAACTTTTTCTCCAGTATCTTCAAAAGATTCTTTTAAAACAATAATGACATTAGCAGCTTATTTTGATTTATAGTTACATCAAATGGATGTTAAGACGATATTTCTTACTAGAGACATTGATGAGACAATTTATGTGGTGCAACTAGAAAACTGTGTCAGGTAATTCAAAGTCTATGGTCTGCAAATTAAAGAAATCCATCTATGGTCTCAAACAAGCTTCCCGTCAATGGTATCATAAGTTTCTTAAAGTTATTACCTCATATGGCTTTGATGCAAATATTGTTGGTGATTGGGTATACTACAAGTTAAGTGGGAGTAAATATGTATTCCTAATCTTATATGTCGATGATATACTACTTGCGAGCAATGATATAGGTTTGTTGCATGAAACCAAGAAATTTTTGTCGAACAAATTTGAAATGAAAGATCTTGGTGATGCTTCTTTTGTATTAGGAATCCAAATATTAAGAGATCATTCACGAGGTATTCTTGGATTATCCAGAAAAACTATATCGATAAAGTCTTGAGTAGATACAACATGGGAAGTAGTAAACCGGTCGACACACCCATTGCTAAAGGTGCCAAATTTAGTCTCAAACAGTGCCCTAAAAAGTTATCTTGAAAGGATAATAATGCATGATAAACCTTATGCATCAACAATAGAGAGCTTAATGTATCCTCAAGTCTGCACATGTCCTGATATTGCATTTATAGTGGGAGTTCTAGGCAGATACTTGATCAATCCAGACATGGATCATTGGACAATAGTTAAGCGTGTGATGTGTTATTTTAAGAGAACAAAAAATTACATGCTCACTTATCGAAGATCAGAAATTTTAAAGATCATTGGGTTCTCTGACTATGATTTTGCGGGATGCCAAGATAGTAAACGCTTTACATTAGTTTATGTCTTCATGTTGGCTAGAGGAGTTATCTCATGGAAGTCTGCTAAATAGACTCTTGTGACTTCTTTGACAATGGCAACAGAGTTTGTTGCTTGCTATGAGGCATCTAAACATGGCATATGGTTGCGGAACTTTGTCGCCAGACTTCGTGTGGTAGAAGGCATTGAAAATCCCTTGAAGATTTATTGTGACAATAATTCAGCGGTTTACTCCAACAACAACAAGAGCTTAACAAAGTCAAAACATATTGATATTAAATTTTTGGTTGTTAAGGAGACAGTTCAAGAAAAACAAATTTCTATAGAACATATAGGAACAAAGTCTATGCTAGCAGACCCATTAACCAAAGGACTGATCCATAAAGTCTTTCATGAGGATATTGCTCATATGGGTATCATTATTGATGATAACTTGGTTTAGTGGGGTTATTTTGTGTACTTTATATGTTTTATGTAAGATATTATATTATTTAATTTTCTGTAGAATAAAACATTATGATTTACATTATGTTGTTTGCAATGTTAATATCGCAAATTTTGGATAGATCTTAATGAAGATTTTAAAGTTGGACCAGTTGGAAAGAGACATGCGTGAGATCAAATTTCATGTGATTTCCATGTTACTCATTCAAACTTGATCTATGTCGTTGAGTATATCAGTATGGTAATCATCGTGGTTCAGTTGTGAATATAATGTGATGAAAGCCACGATAATTCCATTATTGATATATGAGATGGACCAGATTGTTTAAATAGTTAAGGACAAATAACATTCAGTATATGCACTTATAGTTTATTCTGTGATATGATTATTTCAGGACAATGTATATAGCCCAGGTGGGAGATTGTTAGGAAATTATATATATAATCATATTAGTTGTTAATCTCTTTAATGTTCTTGAACATTCGAAATTAAAACACTTTTAATGAAAAATTAAAATAATTTTAATGATATCCTCTAATTTCTTGGGTTGTTGCTTTAATGGGAACCACTTGTTGAGAAGTTAACAAGGAAAATGGGAGGTTAAGGGTTGGTCTCCAAAACATCAAAATCAGAAACTTTGGTCTCTTATCCCATCAAAAGAGTCACTTGTCATCCATAGATACAAGTATGTGACTTTTCTATTGGTTTCTGACTCTCAATAATTTAATATGATGACTAAATTCATCATTCAAAAGATTTATTCTATCAAATTCAAATCTCTATAATGTATCTTCATTTAATATTGATTCAACTTTGGAAAAGTTTTTTTCAAATGAGAAATTTGAATGGAGAAGAAACATATTATTTGATGGCCAGGTGATTTTGGAACTGCAACAGGCTACTTCTAATTTCCTGAACTCGTAATTATTATAAACAGAAGATACTTTAGTATTTTGACTTCTTTTTTATTTCTAATCATTATTACTAATTTTATTTCTTATAATCACAAGTAAAACTCCAACTAGAAATTTTTCTTTTATAAGGCTCACCTTTTTCATGTTCACATAGTGGCAATAATATATATTAGTTAAAAGCTAACGTTAGGTAAATGATAAGCATTAATTATTTAGTTGATTTGATGCATATTTGGTGCTGATTTTATCATTAATTCAGTTTAAATTTGGATTTTTATGTTTGTTATTATTCATTTTGTTATTTAATGCATTTAATTGTATAAAGAGCATTTTTTTTAGAATTAGGTTAAAACTAAAGAGAGAGAAAATAGAAGGGGAATTTGAGGAAAGGAGTAGAGAAAGGGCATAAGTGACTTTTCGCTTAAGCAAAGGATACAACCTGGGCTAAAATTCACTTAAAGACTTTTCATAAGGAAGTTCTAATTGGAAGGCGTCAACGCTTCATGAGCGGGAATTATGAAATAACGACCGCAATTTGACCTAATGTAAGGAGCAAAAACTATAAAAAGGCTAAAGCTAGGTCAAATGATTGATCACTTATCATCACTCATTGGAGACTCCTTGGACGGTCGTTCTTGATCAAGATCCTTTCTTTTTTTTTTCTCTTGTATTCCATGGATACTATGTGTAGCTAAACTCTCTTATTCTTGGAATTGGATGTAATTTTTGAACTTTGAATGCACTCTTAACATTGTTTGATATCATTAAATTCAATTACCTTTGTTTTTTTGTTTTATTCACATTTTGATTTATCTTAGATTTCTTATTGTGACTGGAAAACACTTTTTGAAATTGGAACCAAACATTTAACGCATTGCATGTATAAGTTCAGGGATGAATTATAGTGCAATGACTGTTTAAAGCAACAACTCTTAATGCTAATTAATCTATTTTAGTAACTGGGGACAGAGCTAGGTATTTTAATTTAAGAATTTCAACTGCACAGATTGGTAATTGGAAAAAATGATGTTAATATATGTTTAAGAGTGTATGAGAAGGAGAGTATTACAGTTCAATCCCAAGGCCATTATTCATATTGATTTAACAACTTTTAATATTAACTGCTTTGTTATTACGTTCATCAATTTACTTACATTCAAATCAACCTTTATTACGTGTTTCATTCATAATACATTGATACGTATTTAATTTTCAATCATAAATTTTGTTCCCTGTGGAGACGATACTCTACTTATTTTCTATATTACTTTAGGACTCAGTACACTTGCTAAAATGTCTAACAAGTTTTTGGCGTCGTTGTCGGGAGACGGTGAAGAATTGAGAATTGAATTTTGTATTAACCGTATTGTGAAGTACTAATCTTTTATGATCGTCGAAATTTTGCTAGTGCAGTGGTTGATGCGTTTGAGAAATAAGGTGAAAGATGAAGAGTTACTTTTTGATCCAAAATCAACAAGACGCTATGACAGCTTAGGCGAAGGAGGAAGCATGAGCAAAAGAGTCAGGCAAGAGTGAAGAGTTGTGGTACAATTATGGCGGAAGAAATTAATGGCCATGTCAATCAGCCATCGAGAAGAGTTCTGGGTGACTATGCTTTGCAGCAGGGGCCCGACATTTTTCAAGTATTGTCATTCCTAATACGGCTAGAGCGATAGAAATGAAGTCATCATATTTAACTCTCTTTAGTAGTAATCAATTCACTGAATTGGAGCATGAGGATGCTTATACTCATCTATCCACATTCTATGAGTTGACTGCTACTATGGGAATTGAAGAGCGAGATAAGGAAGTTGCGTACTTGAAATTATTTTCCTTTTCACTAGCAGGGAAAGCAAAGGATTGGTTGTATTCTCATCCTAACCAAAGCCTCACACGATGGAACGAGGTGGAGGAGAAATTTTTGTAGAAGTTTTTTCCTCTGTCTCGGCTCATTAAGGAGCAGATGAAGCATTTTGTGCAGCACGGGATAGATTCAAGACCATGTTGAGAAGGTATCCTAATCATGACTTTGAGGAGATTGCAAAGTTAAACATCTTTCATAATGGATTGAGGTCGGACACTAAAATGATTTTAGATGTTGTAGCAGGAGGCACGATGATGATAGTGGATATGGAACAAGCTAATAGGATCATTGATGCATTGGCTTCTACATACTACCAAACACATTATGATAGACAAAGTGTTCAGAAGAAAGGAGTTTTTGAGCTGAACACTAACGATGCAATCCTAGCACAGAGCAAGATTCTGACACAGCAAATGGAGGCATTGACGAAGTAGATGGCCAAGCTGCCACAGTAGTTGTAGGCTATTCAAACTACACAACCAATAACATATCAGTGGGGAGAAGAAGTGCAATATATGGGAGTTCCAAGCAGGCAGACTAGTCAGCAAGTGAATTATCCAAATATTCCACCTATAGGTTGGAGGAACAATGGAAATCAAAATTGGGGTTGGAAGTAGGAGGCTGGTAATGCAGGAAGAAAGCCTATGTACCCACAGCAGCAGCAACAATATCCTTCACTACAGGACAAAACTAGTAAGCTGGAGGACACTCTTGAGAAGTTTATGCAAGCTTCTTTGACATATCAAAAGAATCAAGAGGCATCTTTGAGGAATCTGAAAACTCAGGTGGGGCAATTGGCTAAGGAATTGGCAGATCAGCAGGGAGGACAATTCTCTACTATTACTTAGACTAATCAGAAAGAGCAATGCAAGGCCATTACCATTAGAAGATTTGAGGTGAATAAAGAAACTAATAAAGGTAGGGATGAGAAGAGAAGAAAGAAAATAGATGAAGCAGATTAGTGCTCAGCTGAAGTCAGTAAAGATAGACCAGTGGAAGAAGTTGAACCAGTAGATGTGACAACAAATGAATATTTAGGCACTAAAAATAGAACTGCAGAGCAAAAGTTGGGAGTTGAAGGTAGGAAGAAGAATTCTGATAAAGGAAAAAACTGGAGGAAGGTTAAGGAAGGTGTTCCTCTTAAACACGCGCCTTATCCTCATGCACCCTCTAGGAGAGAAGCTGAATGCCAATTCATTAGATTTACTAAAATCTTGAAGCTATCATTCAGAGAGCAATTCCACAGAAATCTTGTGATCCTGGGAGTTTTACATTGCCAATTACAATAGACAATTTATATGTTGCCAAGGCACTGTTAGATTTAGGTGCAAGTATTAATTTAATTTCACTGTCTATTCTGAGGAGAATAGGAGAGGTAGAAGTCAGGCCTACACGGATGACATTGCAACTGACAGATCATTCTATTAAGCACCCATATGGTATTGTTGAGGATTTGCTGGTTAAAGTGGATAAATTCCTTTTTCCAGTAGATTTTGTTGTGATGAATATTAAGGAAGATGTAGATGTGCCTCTGATTTTGGGGAGACCATTCATGAAGACAACAAAGGTAATCATAGATGCTGACAAAGGAAAGCTGAAAGTATGTTTTGAGAATGAGGAAGTGAGTTTCAACGTGTTTGAAGCTATGAAACATCCTAAAGATAAAAAGGATTGTTTCAGAATTGATGTTATTGATAAGGAATGTGGTAAGGTAAAGAAGAATCTGGGCAGCTCTGATGTATTATTGCAAGTTATCACCAAACCAGCAGAGGAGTTAGTTGAGTTGTGTGGTACAGAGGCATCAACTTTGGCTGATGAATTAGATCAAGCTAAGGAAATTATGCAGAAGGTAGAAAACAGAGAAGAACTGGGAGTTGAAAATTCTTTGGAAGAGTAGAAACCAAAATTGAAGGTGTTGTCTCCTCATCTAAAATACAACTTTCTTGAGGGAGATGTGAAGAAACCAGTTATTTTAAGAAGTTCTTTGACTGCTGAAGAGGAGAGAAAACTGATAGATGTGCTGAAAAAGAATCAAGGGGCTATTGGATGGCTCAGATTTGAAGGGAATTAGTGGCATATTATATGCACCACATTCATATGGAAGCTGATTTTAAACTGGTTGCAGAACCACAAAGAAGATTGAATCCAGCAATGAAGGAGGTTGTGAAGAAGGAGGTGCATAAATTGTTAGAAGCAGGGATTATTTATCCTATTTCAGACAGTACTTGGGTGAGTCCTGTGTAGATGGTTCCTAAGAAGAGTGGAGTAACTGTTATTCACAATGAGAACAATGAATTGATCCCCACAAGAACAGTTACTGGTTGGAGAATGGGCATTGATTATAGGAAGTTAAATCAAGCAACCAGAAAGGATCATTTTCCTTTGCCATTTATGGATCAGATGTTGGAGAGGTTGGCAGGAAAAGCATATTATTGTTTTTGGATGGCTATTCAGGCTATAACCAGATTATAGTGGACCCTCAAAACCAAGAAAGACAACTTTTACATGTCCAATTATTATTTTTTTGTATAGAAAAATTCCTTTTGGATTGTATAATGCACCAACCACTTTTTAGAGGTGTATGTTAGTTATTTTTGCAGATTTGGTGGAGAATTGTATAGAGGTTTTCAAGGATGATTTTTCAGTCTTTGGATCATCTTTTGATACATGTTTGGAGAGTCTGGATATAGTGCTGAGAAGATGTGTAGAGACTAATCTAGTGCTGAAATTGGTCACTGAAGGGATTGTATTAGGCCACAAGATCTCAGAATGTGGTATTGAAGTTGATAAAGCTAAAGTAGAGATCATAGTGAAGCTTCCACCACTAACCATTGTTAAGGGAATCAGGAATGCCAAACCTTTGTGCAATCTATTAAACAAAGAAACTTCATTTGATCTTGATCAAGAGTGTGTTGCACCATTTGAGATGCTAAAGGAGAAGCTTACTACTGCACCAATCATTACTGCACCAGATTGGAGTCTCAGCTTTGAGCTCATGTGTGATGCCAGTGACTATGTAGTAGGAGTTGTGTTGGGACAGAGGAAAGGGAAGTTGTTTTATGTCATACACCATGCTAGCAAAGTGTTCAATGACACTCAGAGTAATTATACTACTACTGAGAAGGAACTGTTGGCAATAGTGTATGCTTTGGAGAATTTTAGAGCTTATCTCATAGGCTCTAAAGTTACAGTTTATACAAATCATGCTGGTATTAGGTATTTATTGACCAAGCTAGAATCAAAGCCTAGGCTAATTCACTGGATGTTGCTAGTCTAGAAATTTGATTTGGAAATTAGAGACAAAAAGGGGAGTGAGAATCACGTGGCTGACCATTTGTCTAGGTTGGCTAATGAAGAGGTTACTACAAGGGAGAATGAAGTGGTAGATGAATTCCCTGATGAGAAGCTGCTAGTGATTCAGGAGAGGCCATGGTTTGCTGATATGGTCAATTTCAAAGCTGTTGGAATTATACCAGAAACCATGGATTGGTAGTAGAGGGAAGAAATTACTGAAGGATTCGAACCAGTACATATGGGATGATCCTTATTTGTTCAAGATCGGTGCTGATAATTTGTTAAGGTGTGTTACTATTAAGGAAGCCAAGAACATACTGTGGCACTGATATAATTCTCCCTATGGAGGACATTTTAATGGGGAGAGGACAACTGCTAAGGTGCTGCAATCGGTTTTTTCTAGCCAACATTTTTCAAGGATGCTCACATGCATGTGCAGCCTTGTGATAACTGCCAGGGGACATGAACTATCTCAAAGAGACATGAAATGCCTCTGCCAAACATTCAAGAAATTGAAGTGTTTGATTGTTGGGGGATTGACTTCATAGGTTCATTGCCAAGCTCATTTTCAAATGAATACATTTTGATGGCTGTGGAATATGTCTCGAGATGGATGGAAGTTATTCCTACTCAAAAGGTAGATGCAAAGACAATGATTAAATTTTTGAAAAAACACATTTTCTGCAGGTTTGGTACACCAAGAGTGGTAATCAGTGATGGAGGAGCACATTTCCACAATACAGAATTGAAGAAGACTTTTGAGCATTATGGGGTGAAACATATGATAGCTACAACCTATCATCCCCAAATTAATAGGCAAGCAGAAGTTTGCAATCGAGAGGTGAAGAGAATTTTGGAGAAAATAGTGTCATCATCACGTGAGATTGGGCTATCAAGCTGGATGAGGCACTGTGGGCGTACAGAACAACCTTCAAGACACCAATTGCATTGTCTCCATTTCAGTTGGTATATGGGAAGGCTTGTCATCTTCCTGTGGAGATGGAGCATAGAGCTTTTTGGGCATTGAAGTTGTTGAATTTTGACTCTAAAGCTTATGCTGAACAAAGGAAGACTCAATTGAATGAGCTTGAGGAGATGAGGTTGAATGCATATCAATCCTCAAGGATTTACAAGGAACGTGTGAAAGCTTATCATGACAAGAAGATATTAAAGAGGAGTTTTGAGCCGGGACAACTAGTTCTTTTGTTCAATTCTAGATTGAGGTTGTTTCAAGGCAAGCTAAAATCAAGGTGGTCAGGACGTTTTGTGGTCAAACAGGTCAAGCCATATGGTGCAGTTGAAATAGAAGATGTCAAAACTCAAAGGAGTTGGATGGTGAATGGCCAAAGGATGAAACATTACAAAGGTGGTGAGGTGGAGAGGCTCATCACAGTGATCACACTGAGTTATTAAAGTTCACGCGTCAAGCTATATGACGTTAAACGAACGCTTACTGGAAGGCAATCTAGTGTCTAGATCTCTGAATTTAGTAGTTTTTGTTTTTTAGAGAGTGAGCATTCTTTTAATTTTGGGGTAAGTTAGATTTTAAATTTCGGTAATTTAAATTTTTTTAAAAAAAATTATTATTTTTGTATTTGAATTAGTGGGCCTATAGATTGAGCTAGGCCTAGCACTTAGACTATTTTTCAGTTAGCACAGACTGGTGCAATATAACAGGACAATGCCTTGTGTTACAAGGTCACTTCATTTAGTGACTGTTAAGTGCACATGTCTTTTGTCCTGTCAAACCCCTTTCGCTCTCTGTCTATGCTAAGTCTTCGTGAGTCCAGGTAAGGGTTTCGTTTTCATATTCAACCCTGAAATCATTACCCACTGAATCATCTTCTCACTGTTATTAGGGTAGGAAGTTATGTTATAGGTTACTGCCCTGTTTGCATTGTAAGGATAGGAAAGCATCGGGTAGATTAGGGTTCCATTCTGAAATCAAGTTGGGATGTTTTTATGGAGTCGGAGTGCTAGGAGGGTTAGTAGAGGGTTAAATTTAGTGTATTTGGTCACTGACTTTGCTTTGCAGGATAATGCCGAGAGTCAAACACACCGCTCCCATTCGCCACCGAAGAGACGACGGGCAGATGAACCCTTCTTTGATGAAGCAATTCCTTTAGAGACACCAGAGGAAGAACAATCCACAAACTTCCACAAACAGAAAACGGCTAGGAGGTTCTTGAACAAAAACAAGGCCAGGAGATATGACGAACTCACAGCTATAACTTCTTACCAGAAAGGAGAGTGGAACTGAAGCTGGGAGAATGCGACGCATTCTTGATGGGAGTGCTGCGTAGAAATTGGAAGAAACTAGCTGAGCCGTTAAGGAAGTTTGATGCAGACATAGTGAGGGAGTTCTATGCTAACGCGTGGGTGGAGAGGCAGGACATGTATCGAAGGAAGACTATGGTTCGGGGGAAATGGATTTCTTATAGTCCTCAAGCAATTGATGACTTTTTGGGAAACCCTTTTCCCAAGCAAGAGGAGAAGTGCCATTAACAGAGGCTATGCAGTAGAAAGAAAGGTTTTAGTAACAGAAAGGTGGCTGCAGCTTTGTGCATTCCTGGTAAGGGTTACCAGATTGTTGCTTCTACGAAGCAGACCCAGATAAGGAGGAGAGATAGAAGGACTCTATCTTTCGGCCATGTTATTCCAATCGGCCATGTTTCAGATGTGAATGTAGCTAGGAGCAATTTGCTATTCTCGATGCTCCAGGATGATTATACAATCAATGTAGCAAGAATTATTTCAGATGAGATTCAGAGGATAGTGTACTAGGAGCGAATTCAAGGAGCAGAAAGGCTAGGGACTTTGGGATTCCCTACTTTGATAATCGGTTTGTGTGCTAAGAATGGGATAATAGTGGAGCCAAAACTCAAGATCAGGAATCCCATTGATAAAAAATTCATTGATCATCACTGCACAAATCCGAAATAGAATCCTGATAAAAGGAATCGAGCTCCCAGCCCACCAGTCTCACCATCCTCACCTACACTTGAAGCTATTGAGAAGAGAGTAATGAGACACATACTGAACTTGGAGGACCAGCAGAGTGCAATATGTAGATTTATGATACAAATCTATCATGGAATGCTGGACAAGGAATACATGAATGCGGAAGAACTGTCCTCTTACATGAATTGACCTGGGGACAAGCCTAATTCTATAGGGGGGGCAGAAAATGCTAATGCTGAGGTGCATAGTACCACGGGGAATGCAGCAAGAGATGTAGAAGGAGATGTATAGGGGAATGCAGAGGAAAATGCAGAAGAGAGACAAACTGAAAATGAACCAGCAGCAGGGCCATCACATGTGGTCAGATATGTTGATCCGGAACCTCTGAATATGCAATTTGTGATATCTTCAGATTCAGAGGAGGATGAGGGCTTTGTTGGCAACAATGATATCTCTTCGGATGAGGAAAAGGAGTATGAGGATCAAAGTGACGAATCCTGAAGGATGTTGTGTTGTTCCTGATGCTGTTGGGTGTTGTGGTTCTTTGCTGAAATATGTATAATTGTTGTTGTTTTGTTGAAGTTGTTGTTCGTGTTTTGTGTTTTGCTGATGATGTTGCTAATCTAACAATGTTGCTGTTGGGTGCTGGAGATTGAGGTTCAAAGTCCTTGGTTGGTTGCTGATTTTTTTTGTGTAGTATGGTATATCTAGGATCACTGTATATATAATTGTTGTTTTGATGAATTCTATTTTGGATAACTGTATTAATTCTGCACAAACTGGGATGACTGTAATAGTAATAGGCACCAACTGAACTAGAACTAGAATAGGATCCTAGGTGTGAACAAATGGTGCTTGTTATGAGCTGTTGGGGTTAATATAATGTTGAACATCTTTTGGAAATGTGAAATTGGAATTTCTAATGTGCATGTAAAGTAACGTAATCTAAAATTTGAGCTTGAGCTAATAGGTACAGAAAATTAGGATGATAACATGATAGTAAGAGGATTAAAATTAACAAGGATTGACAAGATATGAGAGAAACAATTATGTGAGGGAGTGATACACTGAGTGTAAAGTGGGAGTGCATATTTGCTTTATATTAATTGTTACTTTAATTTCCTAGTTAGAATTAACTTTGTAATCAATAAGGATGATGAAGGCAATTTGTTGATTGAGTGTAAATTGTAGCTAGAGCCAAATAGCTAACAAGTGAGACGAGATGAATCCATTTGTAAGCCATTTTGGGCCTATATTAATTTTGGAACCTTGAGCCACATGTTTATAAAACCCACGTTGAGTATGAGTAGATAGGAAATCATGATGCAACTTGAATAAGGAATTGGAGAAGTGGGTTTTGAATTTCAAACAAAGAATTGTGAAAGTTGAGAAGAAGGGAAAACTGCTATAATTGTGTACCCCACACTCAAGTAATATATATATATATATATATATATAAATGAAATTTTGAGATTGCAATTGTTATTTTGTAATATGAGAAAAATGGCAAGGAAAAGGGGTACACAGGTGAAGAAGATATATGGGTTGCGAGAGCTACATTTATAACTTGAGTAAGGAAATTGAATGATACAGTAGGCAAAGAACTCATTCAGAGTAAAGACAGTTTAAGAATGCCCAGTTGAATGCGAATTCTTCAAGACCAATTTCAGTTGTATCTTTGATTTGCAAAACTACTCATACATTTTGTGTTCCAAGAAAAACAAAAATTCTTTGTAGCCATGCCTCATTATGACCTTATGAAGACCTTCTGACTTAGTAATTACAGGGTTTAATTTGCTGGATAAATGAATAACAACTTTTGATCAAGAGTAATATGACACTTTGGAGAGAAGTATTGGAGAGGATTGTGTGAGTTGAGAGTATCCTGTCATGAATTGTGTATTGTTATCTGAACATTTGATTGTTGAATTTCTGATTTATGGAGCTGCAGGTGATTGTTCGAATTTAGGAGAACGTTTGGGGAAAAGAGGACCGAACATGAATTGTGAGATGTTGAGAACTTGGTTGTGTGATTGTCTTGCTTGGGGAAAAGCAAGAAGCTAAGTGGGAAGACTTTTGATAAGTGTTAATTATTAGTTGATTTGATACAGATTTGGTCTTGATTTTATCATTAATTCAGTTTAAATTTGAATTTTTATATTTGTTATTATTCATTTTTTATTTAATGCGTTTAATTGTGTAAAGAGCTTTTTTATTGAGAATTAGGTTAAAACTGAAGAGAGAGAAAACAAAAGGGGAATTTGAAGCAGAGAAAGGGCATAAGTGACTTTTTGCTTAAGCAAAGGATACAGCCTGGGCTAAAACTCACTTAAAGACTTTCATAAGGAAGCCTTAATTGGAAGGTGTCAACGCTACATGAGCGGGAATTACGAAATAACGATCACAGTTTGACCTAATGCAAGGAGCGAAAGCTATGAAAGGCTAAAGCTAAGTCAACGATGGATCACTTATCATCACTCATTGGAGACTCCTTGGACGACCGTTCTTGATGAATATCCGTTCTTTTTCTTTTCTCTTGTATTCCATGGCTACCATGCGTAGCTAAACTCTCTTATTCTTGGGATTGGATGTAATTTCTCAACTTTGAATGCACTCTTAACGTTGTTTGATATCACTAAATTCAATTACCTTTGTTTTACATTTTATTCACGTTTTGATCTATCTTAGATTTCTTATTGTGACTAGAAAGCATGTTTTGAAATTGGAACCAAACGTTTAACACATTGCATGCATAAGTTCAAGGATGAATTACAGTGCAGTAACTGTTTAAAGCAACATCTCTTAATGCTAATTAATCTATTCTAGTAACTCAGGACAGAGCTAGATATTTTAATTTAAGAATTTCAATGCTAGAGAAATTAGGTTGAATGACGTTTATTTGCCCATATTGGTAATTGAAAAAAATGATGTTAATATATGTTTGAGAGTGTATGAGAAGGAGAGTATTACAGTTTAATCCCAAAGCCTTTATTGATATTGATTTTGCAACTTTTAATATTAATTGCTTTGTTATTACGTTCATCAATTTACTCACATTCAAATCAACCTTTATTTCGTGTTTCGTTCATAATAAATTGATACGTATTTAATTTTCAATCATAAATTCTATTTTTTGTGGAGACGATACTCTATTTATTTTCTATATTACTTGATAACTCAATACACTTGCTGAAACGTCTAACAGTAAACTAATTATATTTTTCGAGTAATTAAAAAACTTTAGCATAATCAAGTTTGAAAACAACGGTTTTATTTTAATTTGGAGTGTTCCAAACATAGTTTAGAAAAATAAACTTCGTGACACATTTTACTTGAAAATATATTTAAACTCTAAATTTTGTCTGAAAAAATTAATTTTGTAAAAGAAGAGTTGGATTGTTTTTGTTAAATTAATCTTAACGGATATTATGTTCTTAAATTTTAAGTTTTTCATAACAGATTTTAATTTCCATTATTTAGGTTTTAACTGGAGTGTCTTCTTTTTATTATATAAATTTGGTGTAACTTTCATATTTTGCAACCTTTTATTTAATAATATTTTCATATAATAATATAAATTTTAAAAAATTTGTAAAATTTAATTATTGGTTATGAGAAAGTCACAAATGTGCATATGTAGCTGGTTCCACGTTGTATATGATGTTTTAATGGCCAGCTAGGAGCTCGTAATGGTGACAAAAACGGAGAAGCAACACTGATTACATGTGAAACGTGGTTCAAACCTTCCACAATTATATAACCTAACTTTCACTCAAACAGTGACTCTTGTGGGTTTGTGCTCCACTAGTTCCATATAGGATCTTCCATATAGGATCTATCAATTGCAGCTTACGACAAATACTGATTTTTTTCTTCTTTACCTACCATAAAAAACCTATTAATGATGGAAAATTGTTGCTAAACATTCTATTTTAACGCATTTTCAATTATTCGATTCATTTTTTTCTTATAAAGTTAGTATGTATCATCTTAAAACGAGATTAATTGACCTGACTTTTTCAAAATGAACGAATAAGTAATGATTGTTGTAACTTTGTACTTAAAATGATGTATAAAGAATGATACTACCAAAAGTGTTCATTTTATTAAGATTGGTGTCTAATTTTTTTTTAGTGATCATATGCTTTCATTGTTATTATAAATATCGATATTCCAATATCAGCATCCTATTTATATATTATATATGTTATATACTATATATTATATGCAACAGATTAAAATACTGTAAAAAAATACAAAAAATATACATATCTAAACAAATACAAATCTATATTGTGATAACTTAAATTTATTTTTTAAAATGTCTGATACAGTGACATTAATATATTATTGTATTAAATAGTAAATTAAGTTAAAAAAATATAATTTACCTTATAACATGACGTGATATTATTTGAAATTAAGTGTTTAAAAAACACTAAATTAAGTTAAAAATATAGACTTATTTTAACTATGTATGTTCTTCTATGTATCTACTATGCATGTTCTGGTTCTTGTCAATACCTGGAAACATACACGTATGTATAGTATTTTAATAAACATTTTAACCGAACGATTTAGGTTAATTAGATTCATTCCCCTTAATTCCTTTTTAGTATTTGATTTCTTGATTATATCGTATTTTTTTGTTTATTTGATTGTGTTCTATATGTCTTTGGCAACGGGTAATACCCTATCTTTAGGTTTGAGTGTGTCATTGAGAGTTTATTAAAAGAAAATTTCACGTCTTTGGATGAGATCTTCTCGATTTAACCCTACACTAGTCCCTTAGGTCTTAGAAAAGGAATGTCAAAAGAGTATTTGTTAAAAAGAAAATTTATATCTTCGGTCAAGATCTTCTCAATCTTATTGTATACTAACCCTAGACTCAAGGAGAAGAATGACAAAAAGTCTTTGTTGAGAAAAATAAATTTTCATATTTTTTGTTGAGATATTCTTGGCCTTAACATACATTGACCCCTGAGTTCGAAGAGAGGAACAATGAAAAGTCTTTTTGATGCAATTGATTTTTAAAGGTTTCAAATTGGCATAGTGAAGTGGGAACGACTCTTTGATCGTGACTATTAAATCAACACGATCCAAATGTCATGATAGATTACGATGGTTGCTATGTGATCGTTGTCATTTTCAATCAAATAAAAGACTGTGAGTGTAGAACATCTAATGCAGTGTCTTAGTTTAGTTCTTGACATAAACTATCTACCATATCAAAAGTATACAAAATTAGAGTATACATAAAGTTAATCAATCCAAGTTGTCTCCCAACGAATTCAATTATAATTCCAATTAAACATGATTCATATATTATTTGTAGAAAATGTTAATTAAAAAGAGAAAAAAAAATAATGGAAGGTTTTATCGTTGAGAAATTAAAAGGAATAAGAATAAAATGAATTAGAAAGCAGATTGATTCTTGAGTTTATTTATCATTGAAATCTTCATTAGTTGTATTATCATTCATCCAATTTCCAAATAGAATCAAATTTAACCAAACAAGAATCAATCAAATTCAACAAAATCTAATTAATGAAATAAGTGTCCACCAATTCATTTAGTACCTCACTCGTCTTCATACAAGATATTTAGTTTTTTTATCCCTTGAGTTAAGCAAATAAGAGTTTGTTCAAAATAAAACAAACTAAATAGAATTCCAATCCATAAACATAACTACATTATGAACAAGTGTGCACAATCTAGCACAATCTATTATAAAAATTGAAGAACAAAAATGAATTACACAAAACCTCATCATTCAATATGAAATTACAAGATAATCAATACGAAAAGGTTTAGCCTTCTATGCTGATGGAAAGAAGAAAACTACAAAGGAGAAGAAAGTACGAAATTAAGGAGAATGGTGCAACTAGGTTAGAACGTCTCCAATGTGTAGTGTCATATAATTTCCTCCCTCCTTATGGCTTGTATCCATTTATAAGTTTCTTTTCATTGCCTATATCAAATTTAAATTATGTTTGAAATATTGTTTCCAATATTCTTTTTCTTAGACTTTGTAGGCTTTGTTTATGAGATTTTGTAGATTTTAGTCTCCATTTCTTTTTCTCAAATTTTGTTTCCAATTTTTTAGATTTTGTAGATTTGTTTTCAAATCCATTTCAAATAAGTCAATTGAACTTTGACTAATCAGGCCCATGCACATCAGTGCAAAAAAACTCTTGTATAAGATTGTCTGTTACAACAAGAATTAGCCCATCTATTGTATTAAAAATTTGAGATTAATCAATAATTATAGTTAAGTCCCAAATAAATCCAATTAAAATAGTGGATTTATTCACACTTATAATCCAAGTAAATGTTTTAATAATGAGTAAGAATGTGCTCATCGAATACTCTCACATTTATAATCTTTTGCACTTCAGGCAAACACCTCGTGAATTCACAATTGAACAAAGGAACTCAATGCAAATACCAATAACATTGAAGAAAGGAACTTAATGAAAATAATAATAACATGATTAACAACAAGTCCTAGGAATGAATAGGAGTAGACAAAATACAACCTCCAAGAAATCAAGGAATCAAAAAAAAGTGTGAATGAAATTCCCTATATTTTAGCAAGTGAGAAGGTAACACAAATCAAGGGGTCGATAATAAATGGTAGAATATTTTCATAGGACAAACTCTACCAACTCTGAGTTTTTAGTTTTGTAACATTCAAAGAACTCATGCAAGAAATTACTACCATGGGCTTAACAAGACTCTAAGATCTACAACGATTGAGTAACATGCAACTAGAGATCGAGAAGACTTCATATGGGATATAATGGAGTCATGGTAAATATAGGTAAAATGATGGGTAAGAAGCTAAAAACCATAGAGAATAGAGGAGAAACAAGGAATAAATCCAAGAATAAAAGCAAATAGAATACATTTTCAAAATTACAATCAAACTTCTCTTTTTCTACCCTTTTCCTCAATTTTTATTTCTTTTAGTTCTCTAAGAATTATTCACTCTTTTTATTTTTTATTTTCTTTACTTTTTGTTTCCTTTCTTTCTTTTTCATCTTTTCCAATAACAAATTATTCTTATGAGGAGGTAAGCTAACAAGAATTGAAGTAAACTTCCACACGTACTCAAAAACCTATCCCAAAATGATCCCAAAGCTCGTTTATCTTGTAAGGTAGGGATAATTTTGGTTTTAATATTTTTAAGACTTGTAATGACACTAGTAGAAAAAAGGGCTTCTACGTCGTCAATACAACGTCCGTTAAACCAAAAACTGATGTTGCCAAAAATACGGTGACATTTTTGTAAATAAATGAACATTATGACGTCGGTTTTAAAAAACCGACGTCAGTATACATACATGACGTCGATTACCACTTACAATCGTCCTCGAAAATACTGTAAAAATTAAAATTTTAAATTTTTTTTCTTGCGGTAAGTGCATAACGTCGGTTGGAAGAGGCCAACCAACGTTATGTGAATGATGCATGACGTCGGTTTAGCCTTATAACCGACGTCATGCGTGCAGTAAACAAATTTGAGGTGAATTGGGGCTGGATTTGGGTAAATTTAGGGTTTTAATGACGTCGGTTGGCCTCTCCCAACCGACGTTATACTCTTTCTTTAATCTTCCGATGCGCGTTTTTTCTTTCACTTTTTATTCTTTCTCCCACTGCGCACCCTCTTCCGTCACTGTTCCAAGCCTTTGTTCATCATTTTTGACCTCCATTCTTGCTTCCTTCACCTTCATTTGTGGTTTCCTACTTTATTAGAGTTGGTTGGTTGCTTTGAACGGTGTCATTCTCGTTGAAGCTTCGTTTGAGGTAGGCATTACTCTATAAGCTTCATTTCATTGGTTTAGATGTTTTATGGACTATTTGTTTGGTTTGATGGTTTTGCAAGTGTTTGGGTCAATTTTCATTTACTGGTTTTGCTCTCAATGTCTACAAGAGGTATGTTTTCTTATCTTTGGAATGCTTTCTATGGATCTTTGTATCATAAATTTAGGGTTTCAAAAATTTTTGAACGAAAAAACATCAAATGACCATAACTTTTGATAGAGAGCTTGGATTGAGATGTTCCAAAAATGAAAGTTGCTCGAAATGGGGTAACGAAGCCCTTGGCCAACAGCCAAAGGCGGTTCAGCCTCCGAAAATTCCAAAATTCCATCGTTTAGGGTTTCTTTTCTATTTTTTTGTTATTTTTCATCTATTTTTTTATATTGTAGTCTTTGATTTCACATATCTATACTTATTATAAAATTCTAAAATTTTCTATGTTGTTTTCTTGTATCAATTAGAGATTTATCAACCTATAATTTTTTTATTTTATTTTTTTAAAAAATTACAACACCACGTCGGTTTTAGCCATACAACCGCGTGGTGGTGTGACAATACAATGTCGGTTTTAATCAAATAACTGACGTGGTCGTTGACAACGTGACGTCGATTGTTTAACCGACGTCATTTTCAACGTCTCCTGGGTCAACGTCGGTTTGAGACCCAACAATAAAGGGCTGTGGTAACCGACGATAAATACCCTTTTTCTACTAGTGTGAGGTGTTAAAAATAAGAAAAGGATATAGGTTCAAAAAGGCAAACAAATACATTATCACCAAGGTAGGCAAATATGGCTAGTAGTTTAATATCAAAGTAATGAGGTGTTAAAAATAAGAAAAGGATATATGTTCAAAAAGGCAAACAAATGCATTATCACCAAGGTATGCAAATATGGCTAGTAGTTTAATATCGAAGTAATGAGGTGTTAAAAATAAGAAAAGGATATAGGTTCAAAAAGGCAAACAAATGCATTATCACCAAGGTAGGCAAATATGGCTGGTAGTTTAATATCGAGAAAATTGCCTCAATCATCTCAATTCATCCACGTAAAACAAAGTTGAAAAATAGAAAATCAACCTAAGTTCTATAATATAAGCAAACACACTAGTGTATATGCCAAAAGTATTTTCTTTTATATTATTTACAATCAAACATGAGTGAAACAGTTTTATTAGGGTTCACCACAATAGTACCTGATTAAGGTACTCTTGTGATGGTTGGAAGGTTGCGGATATATTCATTTTATGGTGGATAGATAATCTGGTAGGGTCATCTGCTTTGGAGTGAGGTTCAAATTATGTGTGAGGTACGTAGACATAGATATGAGAGATGCTCTAGGTAGGTTGAAAGAAGTATGGAGAAGGATGGTGAAGTTTAATGGAGTTACCTCAAGAAATTGTGAGGGTTGTGTAGGAGGTCAAATATGAGCCCTCAAATATGTTAAGACAAGATCATCCGACTATGTGTTATCGTTGTTGATATGGATCACTGCTAGATTATATTCATCTGTAATCACTATGATCGAGATTGTACATTTTGGCTCAATTGATCCTACTGTTCCATCAATATCAACAGAACACCCTCAAGCTAATAACCAACGCAAAAAAGTCATCCTTTCAAAGTTAAAGAAGAGGTTGAGAACGATAAGATGTCGGTGGAGTTAAGAGTTGCTAAAGTCTTGTGGGCTTATCAGGAGTACTTGATTCTCAGTACTTGAATAGAGGTGGTCCTCTCTCCATAATGGAATCCATATATACCTTTGTGCAAATCCTCCATAAGACCATTCCTTAATGGTATAGAATAACTACGTTTAAAGAGTTGCCCTTGCTATGACGACAAAACGAGATTTTTTCCCCTAGTGATAATCTCTTTGCTCTCAATGCACCCTTAATTTCTATGAAGCTCAAAATTGACTTCATCTAAGTGACTTTTGTGAAAATTGGCCAAATTTGCAAGAAAAAAATGTGTTATTTTGTATTAAAATCTTTTGTAAATATGCACAAATATTGTATCGGGAATCAAACAATAGCTTTTAACTTGACAGAATATATGTCAAAGACCTTTAAAATCTTAGTTTGAAAAAAAAAATCTCCTTCTTAAGTTACTACAAAATTAATGACATGCAATCCTAACAACATAAGAGGACTAATAACTTACTCTCATATTTTTATACTGGTTCATCTAATACCATAGACTATGTTTAGTTTTCAATCAATTAATTAAGTTTCACTATGTAGACTATTTGCTGCAAGTTACAAACTGAAGTAGCCACTCCTGGCTACCCATCAAGTACTATTTGGAACATAATCACTCCTAGACAAAATCTAATTATTCTTTGAACACTTAGTCACTTCTGGCTAAATCCCAAGTATTCCTTTGGAATGTAGCTACTAATGGCTAAGCCATCGAGTATTATTTAGAAAAAAAATCATTTATGGCTAAGAAAAAGATTTGTCTAAAATGTGATCTAAAAATTCATAAGAGTTTGCTAACTTGAGAGGGTAGAGTCTTACAACGTATATAAGGTTTAACAACTCTACTAGTTCGCCAATAAACACAACACTATTTTTACAAAGCTTTCTAGGGCTCAAAATAATTTCAATACTATTTTAGCAATTTGGAAATCTTAACTCTCATTATTGTTCTTTTTCTTCTTGAAGGTTGTCTTTATATAAAGTGTTGAAGAAAATAGTTGTTGCAAATCCTTCTTTTGTTGTTGAGCAGCTTCAACTCATTTGAAAGTCTTCCTTCTATTTAATCATCTTGAACATAAATGATACATTATAAATATGCTCCATACATGCATTAAATATTATTCTTCTATTGAATGAACATCTTGATAATTGGTAGTACTCATGTGCCCTTGGTTAGAGTACTTTTATTGGAAATTATGTAAAGCACATAATCGTAAAAGCCAAATAGCCTGTTCTAGAGTAGACAATGCACACGCTTGTTGAAGTATAACAACTTTAGCTCATATCCTAAAAGATCTTTGATGTTGACATACGCTTTTATGGATAATTTTGGTAGACAAAAGAAACAAATATTTTCTACGACATAAACTAAAATCTTAAGTTATTTTACAAAATGTGCTCTATTTTTTATCTTCAAAATTCGTTAACATCCCAATTACTTTATGAAAGTACTAAGAAGAAAGGGATATTTCACTTGAAAATCTTTGGTTAGATGACCAAATATGACTTGTAAATCACTATGGTATAGAATTTTGTTGGCCTCCATGTTGTGAGCTTGCAACAAATTAATTATCAATGCTTCGTACTTTATCTGTTGTTCGATGTTTTTAAGTTGAAATAAAAAGACTATTTCAGTAATAGGTTGTTGGAGTCTTCGTGGACTATATTTGCTCCACTTCTCTTCTTTTTGGATGAGTTGTTTACGTGAAATATCTATGGATGTGCCTCCATTCCAATATCGTTAAATTTAAGCTTACTTAAAAAAAAAGCTAAATATTGTGATTTATAAGACCTCTCAGTTCATATTTAACGTAATATTCAATAACTCAAACGACCATTTTATGATTCGTTGAACCAAATAAGACTACTTTAAGTTCTATATTAATTTGTGTCCAAACTAGTTGCTTAAGGACATTTACAATTATCTTTTTACTATGATGAATTTTGTTTTCGGATTCCTTTTGATACATTATTTCTACCATTGATTTGTTTAGTTGTGGAACAAACGATGAGTAGGCATTAATTTCACTCTCTTCCTCAACTAGTGGAGTGGAGATATAAGTTTAATTTTTTCCCCTGGAAACAAGTTCCCTTTTAATCTTTAGGATGAAGTTAACACGTTCACAAAATCTCGAGAAAATTGTACACTAACATGTGCAAACATAAACAATTTACACAATTCTTTTACGTGGTTTCTAGTTTCACCGTTATCCTATACTGTTCTAGCCAAAGCAAGCAACTTATGCTAAAATTTCCAAAGGTGAAATGCAAGAAGAGGTTGACTTTTTAGATCATTCCCTCGTTATGTTGCGCAGAAGAATTTAATAAGGGAATTGTCCGTGGCTTTATGAACTGACAACGTCACTTCACATTCACATTCCTAGGCCCAATAAACTTCAAAGTTACTAAGTTTTTATATGAAAGAAACTTTCAACAAAGAGTTAAAGGAAAATTGGTAGTTGCTTAACTTTAGGCATACACTAGCATGTGAGGTGAGTCATGGTCTAGGACCTTGTGGCATGGCTTTTAGACATAATTGCAGTTACAATAGATATCCAATAATATTAATAATATTAATAATAATAATAATAGCAATAATCAAAATATATTTTAGTGTTTGTTTGTGAGAGTGATTGAAGAGAGATGCGTGTTGATTTGAGGGAAGCAATAGGGGCATCCCTCGGTACCCGCCGAAAATGGAGCTGCCACATGATGTTAAGACACGGTTTGTTACACTGATTCACAGCGCGTTTTTGATGAAAAATCATATTCGGGTTTTGGGTCAGAGGTTTCTCAGAATCGAGGTTCAGTGCTGGCTGCCATATGGCTCCTCGTAGCCCACTTGCTTCATCTTTACTTCCCCTTTGTATGTGAATGCTAATTAACATGCAAAAATGTTAACGTGTCGTGTATGGATGCCAAACTTGTCCTCTTCCTACCATGGAGTTAGATCATACTCAAAATCTGACCCTTTTTTTCTCTTAAAGAAATTGTTTCTTCTCCTTTATCTATTAATTAATTAGCCCTGACATGTTCTAAACTAGTGATTATGATTTCTTCCATCGTTTTACCCTACATCAATGAACATATACCAGGTACTTTAATTCATTCTGAAGAAAGAAACTAATTTTGCTTATGTACGTAGTTAGTACGACAAAATTTTGCACATAGTAAAGATTGAAAACAAGTTTCTAATTGCATGACAAATTATATGAAAATAACACGTAGTGATTATGCTTTACTTTAGACTTTGCACATCAACCCGTTAACAGTTACGATAACTATATTAGTATAATAATTGTGTTTAACGTTGACTACAATCTCTATCTGTTTCTCTGGTTAGAGGGAATCAAACATTTTGTGTGCACATGGTTACGGATCTGACACTAAAAAATCATATTACGTCCTTCATTGTTAACAGAAAACGGTCACAATGCGCACTGAACAGCTAGGGACAGGTGGGAGTCAGAGATGGAATATATCCTCTTGAAGAAGCACGTGGTCCATTCTCTATAATCCGCATTGTTGTGTCGTATTACAACCAAATATTACTATGGTTTGATCCTTTTTCCTATAAAAAATTTCACCAACTTGTATTGGATTTCAGACCTTGATTGATTTTACAATTCAAATGCTTTGTAGCTTGCGTTTCTTGCGCTGGCACACTAGCACACTAGCACAGACAACACACAAATATAATATATAGGATTCTGGCAAATCTGATTCGGTTGTGTTCAAAAGTTTCAAATTGAAAATAAGAACCTCCTAAGCACTTAGAATTTGAACAATCAAAAGCAATAAGTGCATTTAACATATTCAAAAATACTAATTAAGATATCATACCGAAGTTGATAGTATAATTTGCAAATTTTCTTGGTTGTAGTTTTCATACATTTTGTTCAATAAGATACTTTATATTATGTACAGATTTTAAAATTTATGATTCTCAAGTAAACTATAATACTGAGAAAGATTTATATTGATTCATGATAGATCCAATGAAAATATATTTTTTAATTCATTTTTTTCTAAACTATCTCTTGGCAATTACTTTTATTTTTCACATTCTTTTTCTGATGCTCAATAGTGAGTAACATTCATTGTTGTTTTCTTGGTTTTTAACAACATCCATCAAATTAGCTACGATTAATTTTTTAAACATAATTTTTCATACTAACCAATAGGTCATTTTATTTTATTAAATCTCATTTAGACCCATAGTTATATTTTACATTAGTCATATTATTTAATTAAGTAATTTATTTTTTTCTAACATTCTCTTAGTTGACTCATTGTACATGTTACAACACTTCAATTTAACAATTACATAAAGCATAATGTATATTAAAATACCTTAACTAAATTGGTTCTGTAACATCCTATATTTTTCACATAATAGAAACTTTATTGTATAATAAACTTGGATATAAAAATCCATATATTCATCATATATTTCAAAGTATACTTTTCTAAATAAGATTTAGTAAAAATATCTTCGTAAAATTACAAATAAAATAAAATAAAGCTTCTCCAACAATTCACTTGGGATTCACACCACCTGTCAAATCCTCTGCTCCCGTGTAATACACGATCATCGCATATTTAAAAACAAAACAAGCACCACACAAAAATAAGGGTAAGATAGAGAGTTTTAAAAAAATAGATTTTCATAAATTAAATTTATAACTCAATCAAACAACAAAAAAATCAAGCTTTCATAATTAATCTGACATCATACATATACTGACTCACGAACAAAGACACTAGACTCTCTACTTCTGGAAGACACTCGTGCATTGAGTTAGACTCAGAGGTGTGCACCTGGTATATACCACCCAACTGTTCCGATCGGGTTCATATTTCAAACCTCGGAACAGTCTATTCCGATCGGGCTCATATTTCAAACCTCGGACAAGACCATATGAATCTCCTTCGACTCTTCACTAACTGGTAATCTTCATCCATGTGAATCCAATGTATCAGTAGAGTCAGGATACCTCTTTAGAATCCCCAAACAATGCACATCCTAATAATCTCAACATGGGTATCTCCTTTCCTGAAGATACTATGTCTCGATCACACACCACATCATTCACAAACATTGATATTACATAATACACTGCATAAACATTCATCCAATTCATTAATAAACAAATAATTATAATATTTATGGAAAATAATCAAACTAGCTTCCCTTACCTCTATCGAGTAGAGATACTCAGAAAATCCTAAAATCACAGGCAACCTAACTCTGTTCAAGAATCTGATGGGACACTCTTGATCTACTCAATGCTAGGAATCTAGGGATGTCCTCTGATTGTCAATCTGATAACCTATGAGATCACAAATCTAGAGAGAAGGTAGAAAACTTTGAAAGAGAAATTGTTTGAGAGATGGTGGTTTTGATAAGAATGAAACTGTATATCTTCTTAAAGAAAGAGAGAGAGATTTGGTAGTTTTTATAAACAAAATATCTTCTTAGAGATAATTGGTGGTTTTTATTAGAATAAAACATAATATCTTCTTAGGGAGAGAGTTGGTAGTTTTTATAAAAATAAAATAAAATATCTTCTTAGAGAGATAAAATATCTTTTTAGAGAGAGAATATCTTCTTAGAGAGAGAATATCTTCTGAGAGAGAGAGAGAGTTGGTGGTTGTTATAAAAATAAAATATAAATAACTATCTTTTATTTACTTAAATAACTCTTCTGTTCAAAAAATAGGTATTATCTTATTTATCTCTAAAATTAAATTCTGGGTTAGTTTTTATTCCATAGCTATTTTCTAGGATATTAGAGGTTCCATCATTAATCATAATTAAAAATATAGATAAAATAAGAGTTATGGTGGTTAAATGTTATTCAGTCAACATATTTTCTTCCATGTGGTACTAAATCTTTCTCCTTAATATCACTTTACAATGACAAGTCATAATGAGTTCAAATATAATGTCATTTTATTAACAATAACATAATTTGTTTTCCACCATAATTTCCATGCAAATACATAATGTAGAAAACATAAATTTCAGAAACTTGTATGTTAATGAGCTCAGAGTATCAAATAGGCATTAATAAAAACTTTAACATTCAAGATTCACTAACAGACATAATGTCCATATTCTGTACATGGATAGTAAATAGTTTGGGTGACACCCCTTTTGTTAAAGGTCAACAATAATAATATCAATGTTAATATGCTTTACCGACACTCTTTGTTTTTGAACTTCTTTTTTAATAACAAAGTATTTCAATTTCATATGTTTAACACCTTTGGAATAGTTAAAATTTTTAGAAAAGAAGACAATTGCAAAGTTATCGAAATAAATTTTCAACAACTTGGCAAAAGTTATCGAAATAAGTTTTCAACAACTTGGCAATACTGTTAACCACTCCAAGTCTTAAAATAAAATTTACAACCAATTGGTTTGAAATGTGTGCTCAAAGCATACCACCAAATGTAGACTTTCTTGTACCCTTACAACAAAAAAAAATTGAATTTGTATAGCCTTAAGATGACCAAATCTCCTATAAGTAAGCATACGATTATTTGTCCCTTGCAAGTATCTTAACACTTTCTTTACAACTTTCTAATGATTCAATCTTTGGATTACTTTGGTATCTACCAAGCATACCAACAACAAAGCTAATATCTGGCATCATACATGTTTGAACATACATCAAACTCCCAACAACAATGCATAAGGGACATTATCCATTTGTTTTTGTTTCAAATTATTATTTGGACCATAAGACTATATTTATCTCCTTTCTGTGTTGAAACAGGAGATGTTGAACATTCATCTATTCTAAATCTCTCTAAAACTTATATGCTTTTTGAGACAAGCCTAACAATCCTTGTGATTTATTAAAGAATATTTTTATTCTTATCATATAGTGTGTCTCACCTATATCTTTTATTTCAAAAAGAAACTTCTTAGTCTAACTTAGTAGACCAAGATCACTAGTTGTAAGGAATATATATCAACATACAAAATAAAAAATATAACTTGCTCGCACAAACCTTTAGATATATACATTGACCAACAATATTTTCCTTAAATCCAAAGTTGATAATAGTATCATTGCACTTAATATACCATTATTTGAAAGTCTATTTAAGTCTATATATTGATTTCTTAAGTTTACACACCATGTGTTCATTTCCTTCTTCAATGAATCCAACTGGTTGGTCCATATAAACATCCTTTTCTAAATTCCCATTCAAAAAGGTGGTTTTAACATCCTTTTACTACAACTCAAGATCATACTGAGTTACTAATGCCATTATAATTATGAAAGAATCTTAGAAATAGGAAAAATTGTTTTCTTATAGTTAATTCCATTTTTGGAGTAAAACCTTTGGCCAGAAGTTGAGTCTTGTAACCTTCAATATTTCCATGAAAGTCACGTTCGGTCTTAAAGACCCATTTACAACTAACTCTATTGCAACTTCTAGAAATTTTGTAAGGTCTCATACACTATTTTGTGCTATTGATTTAAGCTCATCTTTCATGGCATCTAACCTCTTATCAGTGTTATAACCATTAATGACTTATGAAAATGAAACTGAATCAATACCAATGCCTAAGTCGTTTTCTTACTCTCGTAAATAAACCACGTAATGATTCGAAATAGCATGTTTCCTTTCTCTTTCAAATCTTTTTTATACTATTTATGTGGTTGTGCTACTACAAGTTCATTGTTAATCCTGGGATCATTAATTTGTTGTTCTTCTTTATACAAGGAACAAGAATTCTTGAAGTAGAGGTACTAGTTAAAGGAACTTGTACTCTAACTTTCATCCCTTTGGACGACAAACAAGTTGTGGCTTGGAGAAAAACACTTGAAGAGAGAAAAGTGATACACTTGAAAATAAGAGTTGAGAAGTCTCAAAGAATAAAAAATATTAAACATTTATAATTGTCATAGAATTTGTGTTAATTTTGTTTGTAAATTCTTTTTCTTGTTTTGTGTTTGGAAAAATGTCATTAGATCAATACTAAGAGTGAACATTGTAATAGTCTAAGTGTGTAGTCGTGGAAGTGTGTCAAGGCACTCCAAGTGCACTTGCACTTTCACTCAACAAGATCGTCTAGTTATTTGCTTTGTTTTACATTCTTGTAACTTTCTTTTGTTATTTTCTTTATTAGGTGTCTGCGTTTCGTGAAGCTTCACCCCATTGGTTTCAATACTCTCAATGAACCGAACATTTACAATTTTAAATATTCTTGTACTATGGGTAAGATAGTAAAACAATACCTTTTTGACTTTACTGGATAATCAATAAAATATCCATTAATTGTTCTTCCATCTAGTTTCTTTTCTTGCGAAATGCATATTCTAATTTCTGCCTGATAATACAAACATGTAGGTGTCTCAAATTGGGTTTCCTATGTGTCCACAACTAAAAAGGTGCCTTCTAAACTGTCTTACTAGAAACCCTATACAACAAATACATGACAAATTTTAAGGTATACATCCACAATGATACAAGTAAAGATGAATTACTTACATGTTCCTAACCACACCCATTAAGGTTTGATTATGTCTTTTTGACACACAATTTTGTCGTGGTGTACCTGACACTATGTATTGAACACAAATACCATATTTCTCAAAGAACTTAGCAAATGGACTAGGTTATTGTCCACTTTCATTATATCTTCCATAATATTCACCACCAAGAATTATGAGAAACTTCAGTTAAATTTGATTCAAAACATATATAAGAGTTATGCTCACATTTCTTTTTGAACCAAACTTTACGTTTTGAGCAGTACTGCTGGAAATTTCAAGACTTCCCATAGAAATGACATTTGCCATATTTCTTAAGGATTTTAATAGTGGACTCGCCAATCTTTTGTGGTCCTCTGCCTTTTCCATGTTTCTTATCAACTTTGTTTCCAACCCTATGATTATTCACATAATGAATGGAGTGGTTTCATTAATTCTTAAGTCTGGGTTCCTCTTGAACTAACATATTTCCAATTCATTCATATTTAGTTTGTTATTCATGGTATTATATATAGTTCATTTGGAAAGGACTATACTCAGACAGTTACGAGTTCAAAGTGAATCACACAGGGAAATTCTCATCCATTGTCATTCCAAGGGCCCTAAGTCTTGCTGCAATATTTGTCATGTGAATGACATGTTCATGCATAATATGAAAACCATCAGACTTCATGCTAGTTAAGGTATGTCCCAACAAGATACTTCTCATTAGTTTGGGAGTGCTCTTCCATAAATTTCATAAATTCTTTAGCACTTTCAGTTTTAGGAAGAACAAACTTAATGTTACTTGCTATGGTCATTTACATAAACATTAAGCTAAGTCTATTTGACTTTTCTCAAGTCCTATAATGGACTTTATCTTCATTGATATTAGAATTAGTAATAGTAGCAAACTTTTCAACTTGGAAAGCCAAATGGAGATCCAACACACCTAAGTGAATTGGACTTGTTTGTTCTAATAACAAAAATTCAACCCATTAAAGACTAGAACAAAGATAACATGTGAATGTAAAGATACATGACCAAATACTGTAATTAACACATTCTTAACATTAATACTTTCAGTCATAAATTAAACATGCAATGCAAATTCAAACAACAAACAAACATTTATGCATACTAATGTTATCCTTTAGGTGATACATTAATACACAAAAAACATAACGGTGCTAATAATATTAACAATTTTTTGTAAGACTTATGCACTAATTAGAAATACTTATTATCTTTGAATATATACATAGAGCTAATAATGCATATTCACTACCAACAACCATATCTATTAATTATAAAAACAACTAATCAACCTTTGGGTGATTCATTAATGAACTTTAATTAACCCATAAACCATTTGCTTATAGTTTAGCACTCATTATATATATGTAATTGAAATAAAGTTCATGACGATTACAAATCTATCATACAATTTATCCTAAAATTAATACAATTCATGAGCAAAATATATTTACGCAAAAATAGTGGATATTAGTTTATGAGATTAAATTTCCTTAATTTCTAATCACATAATCTCTTTATCAATTACAATATTATAATAACGACAGGGAAAGGAAACACAATTCCGTACTTATATATGCATATCAATTAAACTTTTATGATATCAGTTTGAAATCAATTTATAATGCAACGAAAATACTACATAGTATATAAAATTTCACAGTAATTTTGTTACCGAAATTTTCTACTATATAGAAATTTATAATTTTAAAATTAAGGTCAAAAATGGGAAAAAATTCATGGAGAATAAAAAAATTCAAAAACCTGACTTTGATAATACATGTGGATTCTAATATAGGTTATAGTTTTTATGCATTTTGTTCGATAAAACTATTGCAGATCATAAGGATATTAGAATCTATAATTCTCACATAAATTATAATAGTGAAGAAGACTTACCTTTATTTATGAGAGATCCAATGAAAATAAGTTCTTGAATCTCCTTTTTTCTAATATGTCTCTTTACAATTACTTTTCTTTCTCCTACACTCTTTTTTGATGGTCAATAGTGTTTTGATGTCTTTTTTGATGGTCAATAGTGTTTTGATGGTCAATAGTGTGTACCCTTCATTGCAAAAACAAAACACTTAATTCCTTGATTTTAGTCATCATTCGTCAAATTAGTTACCATAAATTTTTTAAAAGATAACTTTACATATTAACCTGTAGATCCTTTTATTTTACATTTAGGTCCATTATATTACATATTAATGAATATATTTTTTTCTAACATAATTGCCATATACCTACACATGAAGCTTCATATTTAATTGATAAAACTATGTTGCAGAAGTAGCAATTATGATTTACTAATACATACATATTTCGAGGCTTGAAATCATACAGGCTAGGTTGATAGCCATGTGGCGTGTCTATTTGGAAATTGTTTATAAATACTATGGAGACCCCTTGTGTGCTGTTTATACGGGCACTAGTAGCTCTGCCTCCTCAAAAAATCATGCTTAGAAATTACCAGTTGATTGGTTGAGCTTCATTTCTACAGAAGTGTACAACAAAAATCTGCAGCAAATTTTCACTACACCAGTATCATATTCTTAATTTGACATGTTTTTAATTGTTAGAGAAAGGAACTTCTAAAATAAGGAGAAAATATTATAGATATATAATGGAAGGAGTTAATAAAAAGCACTCAATTTATTACAAAATCTGACTGAAGAATTAGAATGGGAAGGGAATCATAGATGGTTGATCACACAATGCTGTCGCAAGTCTTACATAGCACCTTAGATGGTCCTTGAGCCAAAAGGTGTGAATTTAATTCGAGAACCTTTCAGTAATAGTTCCTCTTTTCCTCTTCCCACTTGGTTCCGTGCAAATTGGTGCAGCAATGGGGTCTGGTCCTTATAGAGAGAATTTATTGCGCCTAAATGAAACAACTGGTGACTACAAACTACTAGCTAAGGAATTTAAAGGCATAATGGGATAACAGTAGTACCCAAATTTCATTTCCCATCAGTCCATTCAATGCTACAACCTGCTATAACATCACCTTGATTAGTCATGGTGGGTGATGAGAACGTTTTGAAATTTTACTTGAATTTATGTGGCCATCACTAGCCATTCAATTTTCCCTTTCAAACTATTGAGGGTACATTAGGTTGTTAAAGGTCCATTACCTTAAGGAATAAGAGTGTATTGTAATTATTTTGATTGAGAAAAGCCCAATCAGAATTTTCTGTAGTCAAAGTGAGGCCTTTGTCAAACTGTGGCCTAATGGTGCGTGGGGTAGACCATGGGGACCCATTTAGGAAGTATAATACAAAGTGGGTACCACTTAGATATGGAAGATAAGGGCAAGTTTGGAGTTAATGCCTTACCACGTCTTCCAACAATTCATCTTCACTCATTGCCAACCGATAGTTGGGTCCTATCAAGCTTAGCTGTGGTATGAATGGATAGGATCGTAACACTTCCCCTCCAATCTCTATGAGCACAGGACCCATTGCCAATTATGATTCAATTAATTTACCAAAGCATTAGATAGTGCTAAAGACAATTTGCATTATTCCCAGTGGTATGGTTCCATCCACCTATGTTTGTGCATTTAATGTTATGCACCAGAAGCAATTTTATAGTTTAGAATTTGACTAACTTTTTTCATGCATTAGTGTAGCCTAAGTGAGTAAGTGCTGATGCTAATAAAAGCTATCTATGCGAGGCTATTAGATGGTTATTGATTGATTAAAAATTTGGAGGGATCGAAGACAGACATTCGTGGGGGACCCGTGAGCATCACATGCCCCCATTTGTAAGACAAAAGACAGGTGCCCAACAAACCACCGTCTTCTTCACACATACATACCCACTCCCTCATCCCTCCCTTTGCTGCATGCACTTCTTCACCGTCTCACATGACCTTGTTCTCACTTTTCACAGCTTCTTTGCATGAATTTCGATCTTGGTAGGACCTTTCTCCATACCAAGCTCATGTTACCTACATCAATCATACTCTTGTTGGACAGGTTTTAACTGGACAACTTCCAAGTCCCTTTTGCTTTGTAAATCATGCATGTTGCATTTTCTAGTGCCCATGGTGGCTGTGACTTGGATGATCTCTTAAACAGTTGATTAGAAATGAAGAATTTGATTAACTGTAAATGTCATCGGGCACATCGATTATTCCAAAGAAATGTCTATTCGTGTTTCCAATTCAACAAATAGTTGACTCATCTTGTGTCTTTATTTGTTTTGGTTGATGACATCAAAATTGACATTATAATCCTAAGAATAATAGAGCTTAAAAAATTAGTGTTGCTATGTCATTGTTGTTTACCCATTCGCACAGTTTAACAAACGAGAGTTTGAGTGAAACTATTCATGTGTGATTTTATATTTCGCGATTGTTTATTATATGTAATTGTTGTGCAGATAATATCGCTCCCTCAAAAAATAATAATTTCACTGTGGTCTACGTTTCTGAAAAGTAACAAAGGGGATGATGAAAGTTTACGTTAGCTCTTTCACACTTGACAAATAACAACATTCTAGGCTTTACCTTTGATTTCATGTTACTTTATTTTCTTTTCCCAGTTTGCTAACAGGTTTTCTTCTTCTTGCTCTTTTTGTTGCTTTCTGTGCCTATGATACGTAGCTTCGGCTCTTTCTGATTATGTCATACCCAAAGTTGCAACCTCACTCTTAATTACTTCAAGACAATTGCTACTAATGTTATACACGTTGAACAGATGTCTCTTGTTGGTAAACACTAAAAAAAATGAACATACCGATAGAAAAATTTGAATCTTATTTTTATGAGTAGTTTTTATTTAAGAATTAAGATAAATTTGATTATTCGTATAATATTATATATTAGACTAACAGAATGTGAGTTTATTTGTTAGAACATTCAATTATGCATATAATTAGTATAGACTTGTAATATACAAGTCGTTTTGTTCATTAAAATAAGTCATAAAGGACGAAATTTTATTCTAATCACTAGTAGAAAATCAGTTTTTAACATTTGAGCATAAAGACGGTTAAAAGTGAAAATGACGTTGTTAAAAACGCAATGACATTTTTCTAAATAAATAAACATTCATAACATCGATTGGAGAAAAACCAACATTGTGATATGAACACCACGTCGGTTAACTGACAAAACCGACGTGGAGAAGGCAGTAAATAATAAAAATTCAAAATTTTGAATTGGCGAGTGAGCCACCACGTCAGTTATGGATTTCTAACTGACGTGGTGTGTACATCCATGATGTCGGTTCAGGGAGTCCAACCGACGTCATGCTCACTCTGATAATTTGGTCAAAAAATTAGGTAAAATTAGGTTCACCACAACGTCAATTAGAAGCTCAGAACCAACGTTGTGGTGCATCAAAATTGAATTTGGGGTTTTCAGGTTAGGTCATGCACCACATTGGTTAGAAGTTCAGAACTGAGGTGGTGTTGCCTGTTTTAACACAGTCCATGCGTTTTCACTTTCACTTTTCTTCTCCCTCCATTGCGCATCGCGCGTTCTCTCCTGCATTGTTTCGACATCTTTTTGATGCATTTCAAGCTCCTTAGGTTCTCCATTCAGCTTCATTTCACTTTTGGTCCTTCATTCACGTCGAGAGCTTCGTTTGAATAGTGACATTATCATTTCAAGCTCCGTTCGAGGTACCCTTCGTTTCAAGCTTTTAGTTGTTCCTTTCTCCTCCATTTTTGTTTGCTTCCACTAATTGTGGTTATTCATTAACATTTTTTTTGCGTTTTGTGGTTTTGGTAGTGTTCGTTTGCAAGCTTTTTAGTGATCTCGGTTGAATGCTTGGTTCGACACCCCTTGCCTCTTCTCTTTGTAAGAGGTTAGCAATTTTGTAAAATTCATTAAAAATAGTTAGAAATTTATTTTTGACCCAAAATTTTTATTAGCATCTTGATTTAATATATATTTGATGGTAGAGTTCTTACATTGTATAGGTTTATCATAAATTTAGGGTTTCAAAAATTTAGGGTGAAGAAACTTCAAACGGCCATAACTTTTGATAGAGAGCTCGGAATGAGACGCTCCAAAAATGAAAGTTGCTCGAAATGGGGTAACAAAGCTCTTGGCCAATAGTCAATGGCGATTGGGCCTCTGAAAATTTCAAAATTCCATCGTTTAGGTTTTTTTTGTTATTTTTCATCCATTTTTTTATATTTTAGCCTTTGATTTCACATATCTATACTTGCTAGAAAATTTTAAAATCGATCAGAGATTTATCAACCTATACATTTTTTTTAAAAAAATGACAACACCACATTGGTTTTAGCCACACAACCGACGTGGTGGGACAACACCACGTCAGTTTTAGCCAAACAACCGACGTGGTGGGACAACACCACGTCGGTTTTAGCCAAACAACTGACGTGGTGTTGTCCACCATGTTGTGTTGTGTGTCATTGACGTCGGTCCCTCGTTTAAACCGATGTGGTGATGGATTACATGACATCGGTTGTTTAACAGACGTCATGTTCAACGTCGCTTTGGTCAACGTCGGTTCGCGACCCTACAATAAAGGCCTCCCAGAATCGACGATAAAGACCTTTTTTCACTAGTGAATATATGATATTTTTATGCAATATGACATGAGTTAAAAGAGAGAACATGAAATCTTCCCAAGCAGCCTCTTGTTGCAAATCAAGCCCTAACTATTAAAAGAGTGAATTAAGAGGAAAAGAGATTTTTTTTTTTTCAATTTTTCAACAAGAAGGAGCAAAATTTTCCACTAGATTCCATTACTAGTTGGGAGAGGTTGAAGAGGTTGCTTTTAGATAAATATGTTGTAGTGTCAAGAGGCATTTCCTAGAAAAAAAAAAAGAACTTGTGGTAATAAACAACTTGATAGAGAGTCTTTATGAGTATTGGGAGAGATTTAAGATATTACATAGAAGTTGTCCCATCAAATTAGTGAGCAACTCTTAATCTAATATTTTAATGTGAGATTCTAGTGAACAAACTCCAACCACAAGAAGGAGTTTGATTGAAATCATGGCAACCTATTAACAACAATTTACCATGATCTAACTTAACCTTTAGAAGTATTTAATAACGGTGGGAGGGAAGCCAAAATGGGATTTTGAGGATCTCTTTAGACAAACACTGGTTTACATCATAATGGCTAGTGTGAGTTATTTAGAGACCAATTTTTAGCTACCATGTAAAATGGTTGCTAATTATGACCAAAATAATCACCAAATTAGGTTTTGGTTGTTAAATAACTACAAAATAAAAGTAATAATTGAATTTAGTGACTAATTAAAAAGTCAAAATAATTGGTATCTAACATTAGCTATCAAGGTTTTAGTCACTTATACCAATAGATTCTAAATTAATATCTAATTAAGTTAGAGACTAATTTAGAATCAAATGGTATAAGTGGCTAAACCCTTGGTAGCTAATGTTAGATACCAATTATCTTAACTTAATTGGTCACTAAATCCAATCATTATTTTTATTTTGTAGTTATTTAGAAATAAAAAACTAATTTGGTGATTATTTTGGTCATAATTAGCAACAATTTTATTTGGTAGCTAAAAATTAGTCTCTAAATTGTTTTTTTCTTGTAGTGAAATGTGCCTTTCCAAGTCATGTGGGAAGTAAAGTAGTAGTATCCTCTCCATTTACCAAGAGAACAAATTGAAAAGGTAGATAGATGAAAAACCTATGTAAAAGTTTCTATATTTTTTATATAAGAAATTTATTTGATTCAATTTTGTAACTCCGATGTACTTAGACAATACAAGAAATCTGAAATAAGATGTAAATTTATGTCATATATGTGTTCTAGATGAATCCTATGGATTGTCTTAAAATTTGTATGTTATTCCATTCCTCTAAATGATTCTCTCGTCCCAATTATATTTGTATATTACAACCACAACAATGGGGCATATGACTTGAAACCACAAGAATTTCTCTCACTTTACCAAACATATGGATCCATATATCACTTTTAATGATCCAACCTGAACATCAAAAGTTATTTGGGAAGTGATTAGATAGTTGAGTATATCTCATCAAAACATTGGTGCAACCATAATTATTTTCTCAATAATCATGATCATTGCCAATAAAAGAGATATACATAGTCATTACCTAACCTTGGCGATGTTGACCATCTTGATTATTTCTTGGATTTGATTGCCGCAAGGTTCTTCCTAATTCCAAACATTGATTCTTATCTTGTGGGCTAGATCACAAGTGGCGAATCACCATCTTGCTTATCTCATGAATTTGGATGGTGTAAAGTGTTGTTCTAGTTATTAGCATTATCTTTGATTCTTGCAATTTCTTTAATCCTTAATTGTCTTCATTTTTGAGTTTTTTACAAACTTTTGATGATCAGGTTCATCCAATAATTCACCAAGGAACCGTCCAAGAATTCATCCAAGATCCCTTCTTTGAAGCTTGAGTGGAACAATCCTAAAACCCAAGCCATCCTCGATTGCCATAGATGATTATGAATTCCGCTTTGTATCTCTGGCTTGGGAGTTATGTATCAATCATCAACAAAGTTATGTAATCATGATATACTTTCTAATTCAATGGCATCATTTGCATGTGACATTTCATCTACTTGGTAAGGGACATCATCTTCTATGTCATTTGATTCAATTTGAACTCTAGGCTATGTTTTAATTGCTACACACCAATCACTTTTGTCTATTTCAAAATGATGGATATGAGACGTAATAAACTTGTTTGCATTCTGTGGAAGGACAAATAGATCAAATGGTTGGTATATTAAACTCATTTGAATCTCCACACATTGGCTTTTAGCATCCACTCTGATACCTCTTCTAGATGGATCAAACCATTTATAATAAAAAAAGCACCACTTTTTGGGATTATTTGAAGTATTATACTCTAGCTCATATACTTTTTGAATGATCCCATAAAAATCATCTTCACCTCCTTCAATAAGGCCCTTAACATAAACACCATTATTTATTGTCTTTTTTCCTCTATTCCTTGCATGAGTATGGAACTTGTACCCATTGACAAAGTGTGTGTGTCATTCTTTGACGCAATTGAAGGGCCAATTTGACAAATCCCTTTAAGTCTTGATTTCTCACATTAAATGGCTGGCTAAAATCCTATAAATATAAGTGGCATGAACATTTATGTTATTTAACGTATCATACATTATGTGTGAAATAAATGGTGAAATACTTACTTGATACTTGAACCATTTAGGCAAATATGAATATAAGCAGTTATTTAAGGTCTTTGCATCATAAATAAACTAGCAACAACTTATTACTACAATGGTCCATTTATAGGCTATATGTCAAATTGTGAATGTTTAAAATTATAAAGATTAGTGGCTTACTGAATATATGGTTTAACTTAGTACAATTGATTAAGACATGAATGTGAGCTGAGTTCAACTCAGCATCAGTTAACCAATGAGTAAATGCCTTCTCTTCATGATGACCAACTTGTTGGAAGAGTGATAACCTTAACTCATGAGTTTCGCTATGAAATCGTGTTTCATTTCTAGAAGAGTGCGGTGACAACATGAAATTAGTGAAATAGTGAGAACAAATTGATCCTTCAACTCGAGCTTTATTTACTGATCATTTGTAATCATCCATGAATGTAAAATAAATATTGCATGCACTAGGATTCATAGGTACAATGAAAATGATAATTGTGGTAAAAGTGTATGCAACGAATTACCACCTTTCAAATGGATACTCCCACTTGTATTGCACGAGTCTACCAAGCAATGCTTCATATGGAAGATGAAAAAGGAGATGTTCCGTTGAATCAAAAAGTGTATAGCTAGGTAGTTGCTCTACCTTTTCTTTCAACGGGTCCACTATGGCCTCGACATCTCGAATCTGCTTCTTGAGACTCTACCTTCCTTCAAACGCCCAACGGGGTTTTTTAATTGCTTTTTCAACCCCTGGCACTGAGAAAGCTCTATGTCCTTGAGAGAAAAATCGCTAAGGTTATGAAACCTCAAACGGGGAACGCCTTATCCAAATGGGAAAGACAGGCCGAGACGAGATGAGGCGAGTTCATCTCGATCATCAACACGGTTCACCTGTTACAATCATGAACTCGGGGGACTTGTGTACCTACCCGGTAATAAGGCTAGATTCAACCAAATTTATTACGGTCCAACTCGCTATTAATTACCAGTTAATAGTATTTATTCTGATTGATTATGATTTACTCTGACTAATTCTAATTGACCTCAATCGGCTACATAATAGTAATTCGTGATTCTAAACATACAAAATCATTATGAGTAAATATACGGTTTTAAATGACAAGATCCTATAAATATGACCTAGGTTTACAGGGACTAACATCTATCTCATCATTCTCTACCTGATATACTTTCAAACACCTTTTTACACCCTTACTGGCTTGAGCATCGGAGAGTCTTTTGCAGGTAGACCTCCATTAGGTTCAATGCCACCAGCTCGATTGTTGTTATCTTCACTACTGAAAAGTTACACTCGGGTTAGGTAAGAATAGTCTTTAAGAGTGGTGATCATCTAGGTTAAACAATTCTTTAAATTGAATGCGGTTCTTTAGAGTAAGTGTTTTGATTTTTTTATATAAAATATGATTGTTCGGTTCTCTTAGTTTAGATTAAGTCAATTCTCATCTAACAAATTATGGTCTTTTTACATATATTTTATTTCCTCTCCTTATTTTATTGGTGGGATTTGCTTCGCTCTTTACTCAACATGAAATTGTGATGAACAAATATAGTCTTCAGACTTTTGTAATTTTTTTTAATGAATCTAGATATATGTTCTTTTATGTTTATCTCATTTCCAATAATGTGATTCTATATCAATTTTATTTTATAAAAAAATATTCAGTATGGCAGTACTTTTTTAAATTTTTTTATATATATACATATATATTATACATGTGGCATTAATTTAAGGAAGTTCATGATCAGTTGATATTGTTAACGTCCGGTCATGAATTTTGCTTTTTCAAAATAAAAAATGTCTTATTCTTTTATTCTTAGTGTATATTGTTCTTTTTTATAGTGTCACATGTTAGACTTTTTCTTTATCAACTTAACAGGTTGGAGTACCTGCTTCCTTCATAAAATTTTGTTTTTATATAAAAAATGTCACACGAAGTATTGCGATTATATATTTTTGAAAGAGAATGCAGAATTTGAGCTAAAGAACTTAAAGTTTATTATACTCTAATAAATTAATCCACCTGATACCGTGTCATTATTGCTATATATTTAATTTGATATACTTTTTTTTATCCCTTAAAGCGATTAATTATAAAAGAAATACAGGTTTTTCAATAAATTACACAGTTCACTTGTGCCATTTTGATTCCAATGTGGTTAAGGATGAATAAAGTAGTTTGGTCAAATGACTTTTTCAAAAAGTGAACAATTCACTTGCAATAATTAATATACATAAAAAAACAAAAGTAACTTGTTTTCAGAAAATATTTCCTGACACTACACTTATTATGGAAATGGGGGAGTATGTTCCTGATAGGAGTCCTATGTGGTAACCTTATGATAAGCATTGATTTTGTACAGATTTTGTGATTGATTCTGTTAATAATTAGGTTGATTTTGTTATTAATTTGATTTAGATTTTATTTTATTTTCTTTTATTATTGATTTTGCTATTTAATGTGTTTTATGGTGGAAAGAGAAAATTTTGTTCAAAATTAGGTTAAATCTGAAGAGAGAGACAATAGAAGTGCCGAAATTGAAGAAAGGAGCAGAAAAAGGAGCATAACTAACTTTTCGCTTAAGCTAAAGACACAGTTTGGGCTAAAACTCACTTAAAGTCTATCATAAGCGAAGCCCTAAATTAAAGACGTCAACGCTACTGAAGGCGTGACTTACGAAATAGCGGCCACACTTTGACCTAATTCAAGGGGCGAAAGTTATAAAAGGGAGGCTAGGTCAAATATTGGAGGACTCATCACTTCTCACTTATCACCTCTCACTCATCACCTCTCATTCGTTGAGTTCTCTTGGAGGTCATTGTCATCAAGCTCCATTCTTTTCTTTTTCTTTTGTATTTTCATGGCTACCATGCGTAGCTAATTTCCTTTCTCTTGGGATTGAATGTAATTTCTCACTTCAAATGCACTCTTAATTTTATTTTCATATCATCGAATCCAAAAACCTTTGTTTTACGTTTTAATATATCTTGATTTATTTTAGATTTCTCATTGTAACTAGAAAGCACTCTTTGGAATTGGAACTAAACGTAAATGTCTTACATGTATAAGTTTAGGGATGGATTATAGTGTAATGACTGCTTATAGCAACTGACGTTAATGTTGATTAGGTTATTTTAGCAACTAGGGATAGAAGCTAGGTAATTTAGTTTATGAAATTCAATGCTAGAGGAATCAGGTTAAAAAGGCTTTTATTTGCGCAGATCGGTAATTGGGAAAGGTGATATTGAATTAGGTTAAGAGTGTATGTGAAAAAGAATATTACGATTCAATCCCAGGGCCTTTATTGCTATTAAATTCACATTTTATTATTCGTTGCTTTGTTATAACAATTCTCAATTCATTCAATCATTAATTATTGTTTATTTGTTCATAATACAATTAGTTGCAATTCAATTTACAATCAAATTTCGTTCCCTATGAATACGATACTTTTCTTACTTACTATATTACTTGTGAACTCAGTACACTTGCTAAAAATTCGTTAACAAGTTTTTGGCCCCGTTGTCGGGCAACGATTAAGATTTGGAAATTGAATTTTACATTAATTGTTTTGTGAATTTTTAATCTTTTGTGACCGCTACATTCTTTGTTAGTACAGTGGTCGATGCGTTTGAGAAATTAGGGGAAGGAAGAACAGTTGTTTTTTGATCCGGATATCAACAAACCGTTGAGACAACTTAGGCAATGAAGGAAGCGCGAGCAAAAGAATCGGGCAAAGGAGCAGAGTAGTGGTGCAATCATGGCAGAAGAACCTAACGGCCGTAAGATCCACCACCAATGAGAGTTCTGGGGGACTATGCATTGCAGCAGGGACCCAGATACTTCTCAAGCATTGTTGTTCCTAACATAGCTCGGGCAATTGTGATGCAGCCAGCATATCTGAATCTCATAAGTAATACACAATTCATGGGATTGGATCATGAGGACCCTTATACTCATTTATGCACATTTTATGAGTTGACGACTACTAGGGGAATCGAAGAATGAGACAAGGAGGTTGTATATTTGAGGTTGTTCTCATTCTCACTGGCAGGGAAAGCAAAAAGATTGGTTGAATTCTCATTCCAATTAAAGTATGAGAAGATGGAGCGAGGTTGAGGAGAAGTTTTTCCCTTTATCTCGGCTTATCAAAGCCAAATCAGATATCTCGAATTTCCACCAAAGGGCAGATGAAGCTTTTTGTCCAGCGTGGGATAGATTCAAGGCCATGTTAAGGAGGTGTCCTAACCATGGATTTTAGGAGATTGTTCATCTCAATATCTTCCACAATGAGCTGAGACCAGAGACTAAGATGATCTTAGACGCTGCAGCAAGAGGTACGATGATGGCCGTGGATGTGGACAGGCCACCAGGATTATTGATGCACTTGCATCAATAGATTATCAAACACAACATGATCGAAGCAGTGTGCAGAAGGAAGGAATGTTAGAGTTGAATACTCAGGATGCAATCTTGGCTCAGAACAAGCTGTTGACGCAACAAGTAGAGGCCTTGACAGAGCAGATGGCCAAGCTACCGCAGCAGTTGCAAGCTATTCAAACTGCATTGCCAGTGACATATCAGAATGTACCAACAGTTTGTGAAGCATGTGGCTGGAAATTGTCCTCAGCCGAATATAGGAGGAGAAGAGGTGCAATATATGGGAGTTCCAAGCAGGCAAGCTAGCCAGCCAAGGAACTACCCGAATAATTCACCTACAGGTTCGAGGAATAACATGAATCAAAATTGGGGCTAGAAGCAAGATGCTGGAAATGCAGGAAGACAACCTATGTACCAACAACAACTGCAACAGTAGTATCCTTCACTGGAAGACCGCATAAGCAAGCTGGAAGATACTCTTGAGAAGTTTATGCAGGCCACTATGACACATCAGAAGAATCGAGAGGCATTATGAGGAATTTGGAGACTCAAGTGGGGCAGTTGGCTAAGCAAATGGTAGATCAGCAGGGAGGACAATTATTAGCCAATACTCAGACCCACCCGAAAGAACAGTGCAAAACTATCACCATCCGATGTGGGAAGCAAGTTGGTTCTAATGTGACTGTAGAAGCTGCTGATAACCAAAGGAAAACATTTGAAGTGGAGAATGTGATGGAAGCTAGTGAAGACAGATCAGAGGAGAGAGTTGAATCAGAAACTGTGGCAGTCGAGGAAAGTGTAGATGCTGAATCCATGAAAGCAAATGAAAAATCAGTAGATGGCAGTGGCAAGAAACAGGATGAGAAGGGGCAGAATTGGAGGAAGATTGAAGAAGGAATTCCTCTCAAACATGTTCCTTATCCTCATACACCCTCTAGAAGAGAGGTCGAGAGGCAATTCATTCGATTTACAGAGATTTTGAAAAACTTGCAAATCAACATACCTTTTACCGAGGCAATGCAGCAGATGCCTACTTATGCTAGGTTTCGTGAAGGAACTTCTCACTAAAAAGAGTAAATTTCCAAAAGATGAGACAGTGGAATTGGAGGCAGGATGCAGCGCAATTATTCAAAAAGTCATTCCGCAGAAATCCTGTGATCTTGGGAGTTTTACATTGCCTATCACAGTGGGAATTTTGTACGTTGGTAAGGCACTGCTAGATTTAAGTGCTAGCATCAATTTGATTCATTTGTCTATACTGAGAAGAATTGGAGAGGTAGAGGTCAGGCCTACATGCATAACACTACAATTAGCAGATCGATCCATTAACCGTCCATATGGTATCGTTGAAGATTTGCTGGTTAAAGTGGACAAGTTCCTCTTTCCAATAGATTTTGTTATGATGGATATTGAGGAGGATGTGGATGTTCCTTTGATTTTTGGGAGACCTTTCATGGAGGCAGCAAAAATGATCATAGATGTTGACAAGGGGAAGTTGAAGGTGTGTGCTGAGAATGAGGAAGTGAGTTTCAATGTTTTTGAGGCTATGAAGCACTCTAAGATACAAAGAGTTGTTTTAGAATTGATGCGATTGAAGATGTGTTAAGAAAATGAAGAATTTGAGCAGTCCTGATGTATTATTGTAGGTTATCACTAAACCAGCAGAGGAGTTGGTTGAACTGGGTGATACAGAGGCATTAGCTCTGGCTAACGAGTTAGACCAGGCTAAGGAAATTACTCAGAAGGCAGAAAACAGAGAAGATCTGGGAATTGAAAATGTTGTTCCAGAGGAGACATTAGAACTGAAAGTGCTACCACCTCATCTCAAATACAAATTTCTTGAGGGAGATGCTAAGAAACATGCGATCCTTACCAGTTCCTTAACTGTTGAAGAGGAGAGAAGGCTGATTGAGGTGCTGAAACTCAATCAGGGAGCATATTGTATCCAGCCATGAAAGGGAATTAGTCCAGCATATTGTATGCACTATATTCATATGGAGGCTAATTTTAAACCAGTTGCACAGCCACAAAGGAGATTGAATCTAGCCATGAAAGAAGTTGTAAAGAAGGAGGTGCAGAAGCTGTTGGAAGTTGGGATGATTTATCCAATTTCAAACAGTGCTTGGGTGAGTTCAGTGCAGATGGTTCCCAAGAAGAGTGGAGTAACTGTTATTCATAATGAGAAGAATGAATTGATCCCCACAAGAACAATTAGTAGCTGGCGAATGTGCATTGACTATAGGAAGTTGAATCAAGCCACAAGGAAATATCATTTCATTTGCCATTCATGGATCAGATGTTGGAGAGGTTAGCAGGGAAGACATACTACTGTTTTTTGGATGGCTATTCAAGCTATAACCAAATTACAGTGGATCCACAAGACCAAGAAAAGACAACTTACACATATCCATTCGGTGTCTTTGCATACAAAAAAATGTCATTTGGATTGTGTAATGCACTAGCCACTTTTCAGAGGTGTATGGTAGCTATTTTTGCAGATTTGGTGGAGAATTGTATAGAGGTTTTCATGGATGACTTCTCGATTTTTGGATCAAATTTTGATTCATGTTTGGAGAATCTTGATGTAGTATTGAGGAGATGCGTGGAGACTAATCTTGTGCTGAATTGGGAGAAGTGTCATTTCATGGTCACTGAAGGTATTGTGCTAGGCCACAATTTCCGAACGTGGGATAAAGGTTGAGATCATTGAGAAGCTGCCTCCACCTACCAATGTGAAGGGAATTAGAAGTTTTCTTGGCCATGCAGGGTTTTATAGGCGATTCATCAAAGATTTTTCAAAGATTGCTAAACCCTTGCGTAATTTGTTGAACAAGGATACAACGTTTGAGTTCGATAAGGAGTGTGAAAAGGCGTTTGACTGTTTAAAGGAGAAGTTGACTACTGCACCAGTTATTACTACACCAGATTGAAGTATTGATTTTGAGCTTATGTGTGATGCCAGTGATTATGCAATAGGGGTTGTGCTGGGGCAGAGGAAAGAAAAGTTGTTTTATGTCATACACTATGCTAGCAAGGTGCTTAATGATGCTTAGAGTAATTACACTACTACTGAGAAGGAGTTGTTGGCAATTGTGTATGCTTTGGAGAAGTTTAGAGCTTATCTTATAGGCTCTAAAGTCACAGTTTATACTGATCATATGCTGCTATCAGGTATCTACTGACCAAGCCAGATTCGAAGCCCAGGCTAATTCGCTGGATTTTGTTACTCCAGGAGTTTGACCTGGAAATTAAAGATAAGAAGGGAAGCGAGAATCATGTAGCAGATCATCTGTCCAGATTGGCTAATGAAGAGGTTACTGCTAGGGAATCTGAAGTTATAGATGAATTCCCTAATGAGAAGTTGCTAGTGGTACAAGAGAGGCCATGGTTTGCTGATATGGCCAATTTCAAAACTATTAGAATTATACCAAAGACTATGGATTGGTAGCAGAGGAGGAAATTATTGAAGGATTCGAACCAGTACATTTGGGACGATCCTTATCTGTTTAAGATGGGTGCTGACAATCTGTTGAGAAGGTGTGTTACTAATAAGGAAGCTCAGAATATACTTTGGCACTGTCATAATTCTCCTTATGGAGGACACTTTAATGGGGAGAGGACAACTACTAAAGTGCTCCAGTCAGGATTTTTTTGGCCAACTCTGTTCAAAGATGCTCACATGCATGTGCAACATTGTGACAACTGCCAAAGGATAGGAACCATCTCAAGAAGACATGAGATGCCCTAAGGAACATTTAAGAAATTTAAGTGTTTGACTGCTGGGGAATTGATTTCATAGGCCCATTGCCTGGTTCATTTTTGAATGAATATATTTTGTTGGCTGTGGAGTATGTCTCGCGTTGGGTGGAAGCAATTCCAACTCAAAAGGCAAATACAAAAACAATGATCAAGTTTCTGAAGAAACACATATTCTGTAGGTTTGGAACACCAAGAGTGGTGATCAGTGATGGAGGATCTCATTTTTGCAATATAGAATTGAGAAAGGCTTTTGCGCATTTTGGGGTGAAGCACAGGATAGCTACAGCCTATCATCCCCAAACCAATGGGCAAGCAAAAGTCTCTAATAGGGAGGTGAAGAGAATTCTGGAGAAAACAATGTCATCATCATGTAGAGACTGGGCTATAAAGTTAGATGAAGCGTTGTGGGCTTACAGAACAACCTTCAAAACCCCAACTACGTTGTCTCCATTTCAGTTGATCTATGGGAAAGCTTGTCATCTTCCTGTAGAAATGGAACACCGAGCTTTTTGGGTATTGAAGTGGTTGAATTTTGATTCCAAAGCTTCTGGTGAACAACGAAAAATCTAGTTACTTGAGCTTAAAGATATGAGATTGAATGCGTATCAATCTTCAAGGTTGTATAAGGAGCGAATCAAGGCTTATCATGACAAGAAGCTGTTGAAGGGGACTTTTGAGCCAGGACAACTAGTTTTTTTTATTCAATTCCAGATTGAAGTTGTTCCCGCCAAGCTAAAGTCGAGATGGTCAGGACCTTTTGTGGTCAAATAGGTTAAGCCTTCTGGTGCAATTGAAATTGAAGATGCCAAAACTCATAGGAGTTGGATGGTAAATGGTCAAAGGCTAAAATATTGTAAAGGAGGTGAAGTTGAGAAACTCATCTCAATGATCAAGTTGAAGGATTGAAATTCAGGCATCAAGCTATATGACGTTAAACGAGCGCTTGTTGGAAGGCAATCCAGTATTTAAATTGTGGAATTTTGGGTTATTTTGTTTTTTTTGATAGAGAGCTTAAAATTTGGGTAGATTAGGATTAAATTTTCGAGTAGTTTATTTTGAAAAAAAAAAGTTAGTTAATTTAGAATCTGTTTTAATTGAATTAGTAGGCTTATAGTCTGAGCTAGGCCTGGTGCTTGGGCTATTTGTCACTTAGCGCAAACTGGTGCAATATAACAATATAACATGACAGTGCCTTGTGTCACAAGGTCACTTCATACTGAAATTTTTCAGTACATTTCTCTCTGCTCTGTGCGAACCCTTCATCTTTTCATCAGTTGCGCTAGGTTACAACTAATCCAGGTATTGTTTCTCTCGTTGCTTTGCAATCTTAAAAACTCAGTACATTCAATCGTCTTTCACTGACATTAGGAGGGATGATTAAGGTTGCAGTGTTCTGTTAGGTAAGCATTGTGAATGGGGCAATTATCGGGGTAGATTATGGTTTCAGGTTGTGAAAAAGTTGAGATTTTTAGGGATTCTGAGTAAAGGATGAGTCGATAATAAGTTGTTTTAAGTTCTTTAGGCACTAACTTTGAGTTGCGACGGTAAAGCACACGGCGGTCAAAGGTCGTCCGCCTAAAAGATACAGGGGTGTTGAATAGTTCTTTGACAAAGTTATCCCATCCGATACACCGGAACAGGAGTCGTCGACCAATGTACATACACAGCGAAGTGCTCGTCGATTCTTGAATGATAACAAGATTCGAAGATATGAGCAAATCAAGCACTGGGGTTTGATACCGGAGAGGAGGGTGGATTTGAGACCAGGGGATTGCAACCCTTTTCTAATGGGTATTTTGAGAAGGAATTGGAGGAGGTTGGCTGAACTATTGAAGAAATTTGATGTTGAAATAGTCTGAGAGTTTTATTCCAATGCTTATGCAGAAAGGCAAGAGAGGCATAGGAGGAAGACAATGGTTCGGGGGCGATGGATTCAAGATAGCCCTCAAGCTATTGATGATCTGTTGGAAAACCCCTATCGCAAACAAGAAGAGAAATGTCACTACCAACGATTTTGCAGTAGGAAGAAAGGCTTCAGCAATAGGAAAGTGGCAGTAGTACTGTGTCTACCAGGAAAAGGATATCAGCTGACTTCGGCTGGAAAGGAAACAAGGATAAGAAGGAAGGACATGAGAACTCTAGCGCAAGGGTGGTTGACATTTATGCTGGCAAATATGGTGCCAACTGGGCATGTCTCAGAAATCAATGTGATAAAAAGCAATATGTTGCTTTCTATGATGCAGGATGATTTTACAATCAACATTTCAAAGATTATTTCTGATGAGATACAAAAGGTTGTGGATGGGGAACGAGTTGGTCGTGGAGAACGAAGAGGAACTCTAGGGTTCCCAACTTTAATCACTGCACTGTGTGAGAGTCAAGGGGTAATGATGGAACCAAAGGTGAAGATTAGGTCTCCAATTAATCTAAAGTTCACTGAGCTGCATTGCATTAATCAAGAGGAGTACCCTGAACAAAGGAACAGAGCACCAAGTCCACCAGCTAGATCTTCATCACCAACCTTAGAAGCAGTTGAGAAAAGAATCATGAGACATATATTTTATGTGGAAGACCAGCAAAGCGCCATTGTCGATTTATAATGCAGATGTATCAAGCAATGATTGATAAGACATACATGAATGAGAGGAACTGTCCTCCTATCTGAATTGGCCTGGGGACAGGCCCAGTTCAGTAGGGGGCAGACACTGAGAATGCCGAGGTACACAGTACTGCAGGAACTCAGGAGGCAAGGACAGAGAATGAACCTCCGGTAGTCCCAACAGCTGCTTCAGCGGAAGCACCAACCACAGAACCACCAGCAAAGGAAGCACCAACCACAGAACCACCAGCAAAGAAAGCACCAGCCATAGAACCACCAATAACAAAACCACCAGTAGAGGAACCATCAAGGAAAGCAAGAGCAAGGAGGGTCGTAGCAGGGCCTTTGGGTCCTGTTATTAATTTTGAAAATGTGGAGCCTTTGAAGACACAGTTTGTCATCTCCTCTGGTACAAAGGAGGAGGAACATGTAGAGGAAGGAGAAGACTCAGTTGGGAACAATGATATATCATCAGATGAGTCTTCGGAGGATACAGATGCAGTTGAAGAGGAATATGATGAGCAGAGCAGCTACTGAAGGCTGCTGCAGTGATAGGGAGGACAGCAACTACTGAAGGTTGTTGATGAAAGATTGAAGGAACTCAGTGATGAAGATTGCAGATTGCTGTTGTTTTGTTGATCTTTTGATGTTCCAATGTTACTGATGTTTGCTAATTAGTTGATGATATTTTGAAGCTGACTAGGAAAAAGTTGACTAGAGACAAAGTTGGTAGTATAGTTTCTTTTTATTTTTAATGAATGTATCTTATTTGATGATGGATGATTGTATTAACCTTGCACACTATGGATAACTATAATAGACTTAGGCACAAGCTGAACTAGTTGGTAGAACATGATATATTCTATGCTGAATGTGCTTGTGGTGTTGGGGATTAATAGAAATAGTTGGTACTGTTAACTAAAAATTCTGTGTGCATACAAGTAGCGTAGTCTTAATTTTGAGTTTGAGCTAACAGTGACAGAAAATTAGGAAGAAAGCATGATAGTGGGAGGATTAACATTAGCAAGGATTGACAAGATATGAGTGAAACAACATGTGAGAGAGTGATACATTGAGAATACATTGTGAGTGCATATTTACTTGACATTGATTGTTGCTTTAATTTATTAGGATAAAATTGACTTTGTGGAGATAAGAATGATGAAGGCAAGTTGTTTGATTAAGCGTAAATTAGAGTTAGAGCCAAAAAGCTACCTGGTGAGATGAGAGGAATTTCATTGCAAGCCAATTTGAGCCTATAATATTTTTGGAACCATGAGCGATATATCCATAAAATCCACCTTGGGTATGAGTAGCTAGGAAATTATTATACAACTTGAAGAGGAATTGAAAAAAAGAGTTGAATTTCAAAAGAAACTGTGAAAGTAGTGATAGGTTGCTATAATGGTGTACCTATATAAAAAAATTATATATTTCCCCAGATTTTAATTGTTTTCTGTACATCTGGAAAATAAAAGAAAAATAGTTGTTGAAAAGGGGTACACAATGAATTTGTGTGAGCTATGTTTATTACTTGGGTGAGAAAGTTGAATGGTACAGCAGCTGATTCAGATTAAAGTTGGTTAAGGAAGTCACACTTGAATTAGATTTTCAAGAACGAATTGAGTTGTATTCATAATTTGCGAAACTACTTGTGCATTTTGTTCCAAGAAAAACCAAAAGTTCTTTGTAGCTAGGCCACATTATAACCTTGGAAAGGCCTTCTAACTTATTAATTGCAAGGTTGATTTGTTTGATAAATGAATAACAAATTTTGATTGAGTAATATGTCACTTTTGAGTGAAACAGTGGTGAGAATTGTGAGTTGAGAGTATCCTATCATGATTTGTAATTTGTTATCTGAACATTGGATTGTTAAATTTCTAATTTGTGAAGCTGCAGGTGATTACTTAATTTTAAGAGACGTTTTTGGAATAAGAGAACTGCACGTGAAATATGAGAGTTGAAATAGTAGTTGTGCTTGTCTTGCTCGAGGACAAGCAAGAAGCTAAGTGGGGAGACTTTTGATAAGCGTTGATTTTGTGTAGATTTTGTTAGTAATTAGGTTGATTTTGTTATTAATTCGGTTTAGATTTGATTTTATTTTCTTTTATTATTGATTTTTCTATTTAATGCGTTTTATGGTGGAAAGAGAAAATTTTGTTGAAAATTAGGTTAAATCTGAAGGGAGAGGGAATAGAAGCGTTGAAATTGAGAAAAGGAGCAAAAAAAGGAGCATAAGTGACTTTTCGCTTAAGCTAAAGACATAGCCTGGGCTAAAACTCACTTAAAGTCTATCATAAGCGAAGCCCTAAATTAAAGACGTCAACGCTACAGAAGGCATGACTTACGAAATAACCGTTGCACTTTGATCTAATTCAAGGGACGAAAGTTATAAAAGGGAGGCTAGGTCAAATGTTGGAGGACTCATCACTTCTCACTCATCACCTCTCATTCGTGAAGATTTCTTGGAGGCCGCGATCATCAAGCTCCATTCTTTTCTTTTTCTTTTGTATTTTCATGGCTACCATGCATAGCTAACTTCCCTTCTCTTGGGATTGAATGTAATTTCTCACTTCAAATGCACTCTTAATTTTATTTTTATATTATCGAATCCAAAAACCTTTGTTTCACGTTTTACTATGTCTTGATTTATTTTAGATTTCTCATTGTGACTGGAAAATACTCTTTGGAATTGGAACTAAACGTAAATGCCTTACATGTATAAGTTCAGGGATGGATTATAGTGTAATGACTGCTTATAGCAACTGATCTTAATGCTGATTAGGTTATTCTAGCAACTAGGGATAGAAGTTAGGTAATTTAGTTTATGAAATTCAATGCTAGAGGAATCAGGTTGAAAAGGCTTTTATTTGCATAGATCAATAATTGGAAAAGATGATATTGAATTAGGTTAAGAGTGTATGTGAAGAAGAAGATTACGATTCAATCTCAGGGCCTTTATTACTATTAAATTCGTTTTTTTATTATTCGTTGCTTCGTTATAACAATTCTCAATTCATTCAATCATTAATTATTGTTTATTCGTTCATAATACAATTAGTTGTAATTCAATTTACACTCAAATTTCGTTTCCTGTGGAAACGATACTTCTCTTACTTACTATATTACTTGTGAACTCAGTACGCTTGCTGAAAATCCGTTCACTTGTGCCATTTGGATTACCATTTTGATTCCCATGTGGTTAGGGATGAATAAAGTTGTTTGGTCAAATGACTTTTTCAAAAAGTGAACAATTCACTTGCGATAATTAATATACATAAAATAACAAAAGTAACACTTGTTTTCAGAAAATATTTCCTAACACTACACTTGTTATGGAAATGGGGGAGTATGTTCCTGATAGGAGTCCTATGTGGTCACCTTATCGTCTTCGGGACACACTTCCTTGTATGCATAGGTAACAGAGTAGTATACAAAAGCCAGAAGCAGCACAGCGTTCATTATCGCCAACATCAGATAGTACCTGTCCAAATGGCTAGTGTCGATTGTTTCCTTGATCCACCTACTGAAAATCAACACAGTTGGAACAATCAGAAGTTTCCCAGCACCAACTACAAACTCACTAAAAGAATCCTCAAAACTCGACAATGATCTCGCTACATGGTCATCGAATAATCTCTTTAATCCCCCCTCTACAAGTCCTTGAGTCATTCCTAGTAACACAAATTGCGGAACCAAAGCCACTGTTGTATTCATCTTTGGCGACAACCTACGAATCTCTACCTGCCATGCTATGAAGCTGCATATTACAGCACACGTAATGCCAACTCCAATCCTCACGATTGTCGCTGCTTTTCTTTTGAACATAAAACTGGCAACTCTTGATTTTTGGGTGTTTCGAAAAGCAAAACTGATGAGAAAACAAGTGAACTTTGACACGTCAGTTGCCACGGCTTTGATCAAAAATAGAAGTGAGATATCATTACCATTTTTATTCATAACTGGTGTTAACGCACTTGCTTGTGCCACAAAGAAAGTGTTCCCAGAGGCCAAAAGTAAACTATAAGGGAAGACGGTAAGGCCGAGGTAGATCATATGAACAAGGCTTTTCACTTCTCTCACTTCCTTCACTGTGCAAACCTTCCGATTCTTTTCTTGCGTTTCGACACTCTCCCCATGATCTCTTGAACTTTCTTCTTCTTCTGCTGCTGCTTCAACAATAGCTGCTTTGTCCAACCACCTGAATAGCCGTGGAACGCGTGGCAATAACCTTACTCCTTCACCATGCTCATACATATATTGCTGCTTGTAATCCTTCCAGTAATAACAATTCGGTGAGGTTGGATATTTTGAACTCAGATTACGTAAAGCTGTGGTGAAGATTCTATGGATCTTGCTTAGATCGCTTTCAACGCGTAATTCTTCGCGACTATAGCCCAGAGAACCGATGAGGAACAACAGATGAGTCGCTCCCATAAGAAGTGCAGTGAATCTGAAGAGGTCCTCGAACGTTGCATTATTGAAGATGAAGATAAGACAAACTGTTGCGATATATCCAACAACCAATGGAACGAACAACCAAATATTAATAACAATTGTATGCATGAGGTTTCTCTCCTTTCTGTCTTGTGTGCTTCCATCTTTTTCGCCTTCTTTTTTGGGTTTAATTTTCTCTTCCAACTGATACTCAAGGAATTTTTCTGAAAGCTTTTGACCACTTTTTCCAATTCCAAGGAAGATGATGGCTGCAAAGACGGCTCTAAACGCTGATGGTGAAGGTGCTGTAGATGTCCATAGTAGCATTAAACCCTGACATTTAGCAACTATATTTATACACCTTGTATCTCTTTTCTTATCACATCAAATAATTTATCATACTAGTTTGTCTCTCTTTCTTTCTTACGTATTAATTGTACTTAATAACAGGTATCATGTGGCATTGGTCGTTCAATGATTTTCGTCCCATTGACAGTTATTTTGCTTCGTCAGGTGTTGAGTACAAGGCATATTATACTGGGAAAGAAAAATGAATATTATAATTGTTAAATTTTATACCAATTTCTACATGTTAAAAAAAATTATAGATAAAAAATTATGCTAGAATATAACATTTAGATAATTATAACTACAAGTCTAAATAATTATAACATTTAGAATTATATAGAAATTTCTAAAAGCATTGCATCAAGCCTAAATAGGGAATACTACTTCTTATAACATACATAAAAAAATCAATATAAACTCCTACACATTATCTAGCATTTCTAAAGTTACCCTCTTATCTATATTTACTACATTGCTACTCACCAACTAAATAGGGTGTTCATAGATTAGATTTTTTTAAATGTAATCTAGATTCAATCCACGTCCAATAAAATAATTTGGATCTAAAATTCATATCCATTTTTTACTAAATCAAATTAATTTGAAGTTTTCAATCTAATTTAAATTGGATTAAATCTAAATTAAATCCATTTTATCGATTAAATTAAGTTTAGATTAAATTTTTAAGGTTAGATTTAAATTTATATTTTAATTGGCTCAACTTGGACTCAACTCAACTAGATCCAGACTAACATAGACTCAGCTCCTCTACACCAATCAATGTGGGCTCGCTATAGTTAGACCTAACTCCGTCGGTCACAATCTAGCTTGACTTAAGCTAAACTCAACACAGATAAAGGGATCAAATCTACATGACCTAGCTCTAACCCAACTCAATCAAATAACATAGATTTGGCCTCAGTTGGCCTAACCTAAGCCCAAACCATTTCATACAACATAAACTTGACTCGACTTGGCTTGACCTATCTCGAGTGTCTTAACTCAATTCGATTTGAATTTGTCTTGACTTATTCAGATGTGGGGTATCCTAGACCAAGTCTAATTTGATTTGACTCGACCCGTAGGGGATCAATCCAACTTAGCCTGACATGAGATTGATTCAACTTTGACCCAACATAGTCCAAACTCAAATTGTGTTGGCCCAACATGGGACTAACTCTACTTTCCCTACTCTAGCCTAACCTAACTTAGCCCCACATAGGCCCAATATGACTGTAATAAATCTATGCTTGACTCAAATTGACTTGTCATAGGTTTAGCCTGACCTCGGCTCGAATCAACTAGTTTGATGTTGGATCAATCCAACTTAGCTTAAATGATCCCCAATACGAGCCTGACCATCTTAGTCCAACATGAGCCCAGCTTGACTTGATGCTTCCTAGCCCGACTCGATGTAAGCTTAAGCATCTTTGCCTAGCATAATCCTAGCTCGACTAGACGTTGCCTCGCTAGGCCCGTCTTGGTATCACTTGGGCCTAATGGACTTGGGGCCCTTCTGACTCAACCCAAGCTAGGTTTTACCCAACATTTTCGATCGAGACCACACCCAAATCACTCAGATGTGTATCCACATTAATTCAGCTCAACATGGACTTGAGCTAACTCAACTATACGTGGGACTGGGCCCAATCGACCAAACGTGGACTCCGGACCACTTGACCCGACATGGACCGAAGCTAATTCGACGCCTTGGGCCTTGTGAAACTAAGGCTAACTTGGGATCAACCTGTCTTAGCTCAACCCAAGCCTCGTCAACTTGGGACGACCTAGTGTCAACCTAAATCAACCTAACATGGACCTACCTCGACTTTTCTTGAAGTGGACATAGTGAACCGAGCTTAACCATGACTCATGTCAACTTAGCTAGATGTGAACCCGAACTGACTTCATTTGACCTTGGCCTAACCCATCTTAGTCTGATGTGAATGGGTTGTAGTCGACCCGATGTGGATGTGGGGTGACTTGGACAACCTGGGCCTTTCCTGACTTATCTTGACATGGGCCTTTCCTGTTTCAGCTAGACCAAGGTCTGATCGACTTTGTCTCAATTTGATGTTGGTTCACCTGAAATTGGCCTAACATGGATTTGCACCAACTCAACCAAATTGTGCCAAAGAAATCAAGAACAACAATGGTGCTGAATAAAATAGGATGTTGGTACCAACAAGGGTGGCCAACAACTAGAGAGTGTTTATTAATTACAAAAGTTAAATCAGGCCACTAGAAATGAGCATTTTCCACTTTCGTTCATTGACCAAGCCATATAGAGGCTTGTAGGTAAACCTTTTTATTGCTTCTTGTATGGTTTTTCTAGGTATATGCAAATACATATAACACCCGAGGATCGGGATAAAACCACTTTCAATTGTCGATTTGGTACATATGCTTACACTAACATGTCTTTTGGCTTATGCAATGCACCCACCATCTTCGAAAGATGCATGTGAAGTATTTTTTCTAAATTAATTGAACAATGCATGGATGTTTTTATTGATGATTTCACTATATATGGATCCTCATTGGCTACTGTTTAACTAACCTAGAAAAGGTTTTACAAAAATACATTGAAACTCATCTTGTTTGAACTTTGAAAAAATGTCATTTTACGGTGAAAGGAGGAAGAGCCTTCAAGAATTTTCTCTCTGAACAAGGAATGCTAGTAGACAAATGAAACATTGATGTGCTTACCACTTTGCCTAACCCCTCTACCTTGAGGGAAATTTGTGCGTTCTTGGAGATGCGGGTTTTTACAAAAGGTTTATTATATAAAATTTTAGTAAGATTACACTGCCACTGTCCAAACTTCTACAAATGGATACGGTATTTGTGTTTGATGAAGATTGTAGAAAGGCATTTGAAGAGTTGAAGGAAAAACTCACATCAACACGAATCATGCAACCTTCCTACTAGGAATTACCCTTTGAATTAATGCATGATGCATCAAATTTTGCATTATGAGTTATACTATAACAAAGGGTAAAGAAATTTCCTTATGTTATTTATATGCTTCTAGAACCCTTGATACAACTCAAGTTAATTTCACCACAACTGAAAAGGAGCTGTGGGCTATCATATTTGCTTTGGATAAGTTGAGATCATACTTGTCGGGAACAAAAATAACTGTGTTTACTAATCATTTTGCTATAAAATTTTGGTAAAAAAAATCTGATACCAAACTAAGATTGTCAATATAGATGTTACTATTACAAGAATTTGACTTGGACATTAAGGATACAAGCAACATGCTCAATCAAGTTGTTGATCATTTGAGACACAAAAGTAAAAGTTTATGTTGGACCCATTTCTGAAAATTTTCCAGATGAATATTCATATACTGTGAATGCTTTAAATGATGTGCTTTAGTATTGATTTGGTTAATTATTTAGTTTTTGTTGTTGTGTCTTCTAATTCATCAAAATCCCAAATTGACAAACTAAAATCTAACGCTAAATGTTTTGTTTGGGATGACTCATACTCATGGATATATTGTCAGTGATCAATTTATTAGATGATGTGTGCCTAATTATGAGATTCAACAGACACTTCACCACTACCATGATAGTTTTGCAGGAGGTCATTTTCGGTCACAAAGAACAACTAAAAAAGTGTTAAGTAGTGGTTTCTTCTAGTCAACAATCTTTAAAGATTCATATAAGTTTGTGGTTAATTGTGAAATTTGTAGAGGAAACATCATTAGAAAAAAATGAAATGTCGAACAATCCCTGATTTTCAGTGAAATTTGTTATGTTTGGGGAATAGATTTTATGGGACTCTTTCCTAATTTAGCTGGATTTTCTTACATCCTGCTTGTTCTTGATTATGTGTCTAGGTCAAAGCTACAAAAAATAATGATTCGAGACCTGTTTTTAAGTTTCTCAAGACTAACATGTTCTGCAAATATAGAGTGCCAACGGTGATTGAACAAGGAAGTCATTTCTGTAATAGTGTTACTACAACCTTATTTTAGAAATATGGGGTCAATCAGAGAGTTTCAACACCATACCATCCTAAAAAAATGGTCAAGTTGATGTTTTTAACAAAGAGGTAAAGCACTTGTTGCAAAAGTTGTTAGAGCCAAATAGACAAAAATGGAGTGAACATCTAGAGGAGGCATTGTGGGCTCAGAGAACTACGTACTAAACACCCTTGGGGGTGTCACCTTTTAAAGTACTTTTCGAGAAGCCATGTCATTTACAATTTGAGATAGAACACAAGGCTTACTAGGTTATCAAACTATACAACTTGAATCTACAAGAAGCTAGAAACCATAGAAAATTAAAAATGCATGAAATGGACAAAATTGGAGTGGAGACATATCAAAATTCAATAATATACAAAAAGAAAGTGAAGAGGTATCATGACATGAAGATTGTGCTTAGAGAATTGAACATTAGACAAAAGGTACTTCTATATAAGTCCAGAATGAAGCTGATTGTTGACAAGTTAAGATAAAAACGGGAAGGACCTTTCAATGTCACACAAGTTTTCCCAAATGAAGTAGTAGAAATCAAGGAAATGAACATTATAACCTTCAGAGTCAATGGGTATTAACTGAAAAATTTTCAAGAAGGACAACCAACACAAATGACAACATCAACAAAGATAATCTTGACAGATCCAGTGTTGGAAGAATAGTGATTTGAATCTTTTCACACTAAACAATTTTTTTTTTCTTTCCTTTTTTCTCTCATATGGAGGACAATGTTTAGTTCAAGTATGAGAGAGATTTTCGTTTTTGTTTTTTCATTTTCTTTTTTTACAGTTTTTGTTTTTACTTGGATATTTTACTCGTTTTACTATTTTAAGATTTTAGAGTAGATAGTTCAATTGACTCCGGTAGAGTAGACGATCTTAGTGCTTAATATAGGCTAAATTTTTCTTTTATTAGGTTTCACAAATTTTCTTTTATTGTGTCCGATAGGTAGGTCAACGTCTAATAGGTTGTATTTGTTGTTTTGCTGAGTATAGTGTATTTTTGTTTAGGATAAGAATTTTGAGTATTTGAAAATGTTATTTTCACTAAGAACAAATTCTTGTTTCAAAAGATTGGTTTTCATTAGGTATTTTAAACAGAAATGTGGATTCTATTTTTTCTTATATGTTTTCACTATTTCTTTCTAAGAGTTAAATGTGAGTGGTTTTTTTTCTCATTCATCAACCTTAGTTATAATTTTAAAACTAATTGACTCATTCATACATAGCATGTAGATAAGTTTTCATGAAAAATTAGATTTTTGGATCAACCTTGCTGACAATAACCTAGTGAGATTTGAGTTTTTTTCTTCTTGTATGATTCACTCATATTCATGAACATTCCATAATTTGTATTAACTCTATCGAAGCCTTTCGTTTTACATGCACTTTTGAGATGATTTAGGCCATCTTTTATTTTCAGCCACTTAGCCAAATTATTTTATCCTGTACAATTTTGCTATACCCACCTTTGAACCTTAGTTACCTTTTCTTTGATGATTTTGGCTCATTACAAGCCTTGAGAAGCATTGTTATTATCTTGGGAATTGGTTTAAAAGATAAGTGTGGGGTCTTATCTTGAGTTTTTTTGACAAATAAATAAAGGTGAAATTATGCTATAATGAAAAATTGATTTCAAAAGAATTCTGAAAAGACAAAAAAATTGAGAATAAAAATGGGAAAGTGTGGTATGAAAAAAGGGCAGAGAAAAATAAGAAAAAAAAGGAATGAAGGTGAAATAAGGGAATTCTGGTTTGAGAGCAAAAGATATAGCTTTATATTTATTCTTTGTGTCCAGTTCCACATTGTTCTTCAAATTCTTCCAATTCTTAAAGCCTTTCATCCTTTCTAGTTTTCCACCCTAACCTTGGCCGCGTTACAAGGTAAGAAAACTCTTATTGATCTTTCGTGCATGAAGAATGAATAGTGAAATTTAGAGGTTTTCAACCGTATGGTAATGTTTATGATTATGATGTGCTGAGTGAAAATACTAAACTTAAACACTAGAGAGAAAGAGTGAAAGACATTCTGTAGCTCCTCAAATTCTAACAATAATACATAAACTAAGAATTTATGTACCTCGATGGAAGCTGCAGCGCAAAATGTGATCATTGTGAAACAACCCGTATACGTTTGTGAGGTTTGAGAAACAGCAACAAAAAAGAGAGATGATAGAGCATCTTGTAAATTTGTGACAATAGCAGCTATCCGTTGATTCTGCACTTCCAGTGCATTTGTGAGATAATCCATCATTATTGCCAACACCGCAATCTCCATAAATGTGTAGCCTACAACCAATGCTGAAAATAAATCGGGGAGAAAGAGTCAAGTTCAATTGTACTTCCCATAAATAAAACAGCTCAATTAGTTGTATTCTTTATGATCACCTGCAATGAAAGTTAGGGCCTTATAGCGGTGGAATAGATAACGAAGTTGAGCTTTAAATGGCAAAAATTTCTTCCCAAAAGAAGATGAGATGATTTCTTCTGAACTGTTTTCTTGCCGCACCATGATGATGTTTGATGCAACCAGTGAAGCTAATTTAATAACAGAAGTATAGATTTCCAAATGAATTTTGGTACAGAGAGCAAAAGAAGCAGAAGCACTTCTCTAAAATTTTTCTTCTTTGAAACAACTAGGTAAGTTCATGGAAGAAGGGTTTTTGATGGTTTTACAAAAAGATTTGTTAATAGCACTAAGAACACATTTTTCTTCTTTGAAACATCTAGGTAAGTTCATGGAAGAAGCAGAAGCACTTCTCTAAAATTTTTCTTCTTTGAAACAACTTGGTAAGTTCATGGAAGGAGCAGAAGCACTTCTCTAAATTTTTTCTTCTTTGAAAGAATTAGGCAAGTTCATGGAAGAAGGGTTTTTGATGGTTTTACAAAAAAGATTTGTTAACAGCACTAAGAACACTGAAACAGAGAAGTGAAGAATAATAAATAAATGATGAGATGAAAAATAAAGAGTATAATGAAAAAAAAAAAAAAAAAAAAAAAAAAAAAAAAAAAAAAAAAAGGGAAAAAAAAAAAAAAAAAAAAGGTATAATTATAAAAAAATTTTTTATATAAAAAAAAAATAAGAAAAAAAAAAAGAAAAAAAGGAAAAAAAATTATTAAATTTTTTTTTTATAATATTTTTTTT
>Ga0099824_1000118_pt1 | contig 65532 bp, 34 predicted proteins | sample SiratrowhiteBW_FD_76837 | JGI IMG/M metagenome (GOLD analysis project Ga0099824, IMG submission 76837) | Root nodule microbial communities of legume samples collected from California, USA - Siratro white BW | ecosystem: Host-associated > Plants > Roots > Nodule | place: USA: California... | reverse complement strand
TATATATATATATATATATATATATATATATATATATATATATATATATATATTGTCATATATATATATATATATATATTAATTAATTAAAAACTTAAAATTATGTAATAAAAGTTGATTGTAAAAATTTCATAGATGCAATTATATATTTACTTAACATGTATATCATATTTTTAATATTATTTTACACAATATTTAGTCTGTATTATATTATTAATATCATTAAATATAAACCTTGATCTATTAGCTTCAGTTGTAACTCTTAAAAACATAGTTATATTTAATGCGCATTGCATTTACAATGATTAACCCTTTGTTGGTAACGAGAAAGAAAAATTGAGAGTGGAAAGGAGAATTAGATGAAAGAGAAAAATAACAGTGCGATTTAGTTAAAAATGTCAAAAATAAAATAAAAATGAAGATCTGTTTTAAAATTGAAAAATTTAAAAATTTAAAAAAGAGTGTCTTACTCTTGGACATTATTCTTTTACTTTTTACAACATATGTTAAAATGCTTATTATGTATTTTTATTTTTAAATGTATTTATTCTATTCTTTCTACCAAAATAGAATATAAGTCTATTTTTCAATATAATTTCTTTATAATTGACCACATAATCACTTCTTTCTTTCTTACATCCTCATCTTATGTAATACATTTTAAAGGAAAAACTTCCTTTCTTCACTTTGCGTGATTCTTTCTCATTCAAACACGTTAGATAAATCACTATTCATTATAAAAGTATTTTCCTTTCCAAAATGCCATTGTTGAACTAATACAAAAACTAACTATTTTGTTCCCACTTCTTGGTGGGTCCCACTCTGCTCATGAAGAAATGGTGTTGAATTAGTGGTGGTTTTGTGGTTACCATGTTCCCACCCAAGTCCAGCCTCACACCCACAATTCTCTTTCTTCTTCTTCCATTCTCCTCACAACATGGCTTAGCAGATGAAGTACAAGTAAGTTTGATTGTGTTCTAAATTAACCTTCTAATTTCAAAGTTTTCTTCTTTTTTAGAAAATAAATAAAAAAAATCAAACGGGTGTGCTATTATGATTGAACAATATAGAAGAAACCCGATTCCCGTTTCTGTAATTTTTCATTTCAAGCTGAGGAATGTGTACTGGAGTCTATCCGTGCATATCTTTAAATGGGTATGTTCAAGTTTTCTTCTTCCAAGAAAAAAGATAATAAAAAAATAAAATGGGTGATGTTATACAACAATATGGAAGAAAGAAACCCAATTCGCCCTTTTCTGTGATTTTTCATTGTCAAGCTGAGGAATGCGTACTGTTTATGTGTGGATATATTTAAAGGGCATATGTGGAAGCTTGCATGATCTTTGGGTATAGTTTTCAGTTTCTGCATTTCCATTATCTGTTGAATTGAAGACTGCATCCACTGCTCGATTAAACAAAGTATCATTCAAATTCTTGACCTTTTCTGGGATAATCTTTGGGATGTGTCCAAATTTACCTCTGGTTCTGTTGCAAAACATAGTTTCAGAATTCAATACACAGCAAGTATAATTAGTATATTTTTCTGGAAAATCTAAAATTGTTTGATTTGTAATGGTTTTTGTACTCTCAATCAATTATAAATCACCGTAGATAGCAAAAATTAACAATTTTATTATACATGTCATGTATGATTAGGTGGTTGAGAAAAAAATTTACACACAATGCATTCTAGTTCCATTCAAGTGAAATTGTTTAGCTAATTGGGGTTAGCTGCTATTGTTTTTTCTATGGGCTAGAAAAGAAGGCTAAGCTGTTTTTCTGTTGACAGGTTATCAGAATATTTGGTTCTGTGGTAGCAAACTGTGTGCTTTGGTGACTCTAGTTTTGTTCGCCATGAACTTGGAGTTTCTTGGTAAAATCCCTTGGTTTAATGCTCAATTGAACCCATATTCGGTGACTAATTCAGTTCCAACCAAAGCTTTAACTGCACAACCTAAAGAAGAATCTGGAAATGAACCCAAACTGCCCTTCCTTTCATTGTTTCCTTGGGGAAAGAGTGCTGGAGACAAATTCCAAAGGCCATCTACTATCAACAAAGGGTTAAGGAGGCAAGCACAACGTCGGGGGAATGGTGTCGGAGACGACGGTGAGGCTATACCTTCGCATTTCCGGCCGTATGTGTGTAAGGTTCCATGGCATACAGGGGTTAGAGCATTTCTTTCTCAGCTGTTTCCCAGATATGGACATTACTGTGGACCAAACTGGTCAAGTGGGAAGGATGGAGGATCTCTTGTTTGGGACAGGAGACCGATTGATTGGTTGGATTTCTGCTGTTACTGCCATGATATAGGCTATGATACTCATGATCAAGCTAAGCTGCTGAAGGCTGACTTAGCCTTTCTAGAGTGTTTGGAAAAGCAGCATGGAAGAACAAAAGGAGATCCTCATGTTGCTTATCTTTACAAGACAATGTGTATTAATGGTACTCCTTGCACCAAATATTGTTAGGATAATAGTCATGTTGTCTGCTTCTTTTGGTGTTGTTATCTAATCAAAATTTGAGTCTCCATAATCTGCAAAATAAAAGTTTAGCATTTAAGGTGGTGTTGGTTACTGAAACAAAGCTTTGATTTTGATTGGACGATTGCACCAAAAGCACTTGAAGAACTACACCTAAATTTTATCCATACTTACATTCCTTTATGGGTTAATAGTGTTATGCTTTGTTGCTATAAGGAGATGAGTTGCTTTAGAACATGTGTCCTGACTTTTTTTCCTCTATGAATGACAGGTCTGAGGAATTTTCTGATACCATACAGAAGGAATATAATGAATCTGCAATATGGGCAACCTTTGATTCAGTTTGGATGGCTAAGCAATTTGAGATGGAAAAGTTGGAACTTTCAGAAAGCTCATGGATTGAACTCAGTTGGGGGAAGTACCGTGTCATAAATTATGAATCTCGTCAATTTTTTGAAGTGTGCAGTGCAGCCCTGAACTTTCACCAAGTTCCTTTAGTTTTAAACTTGTGTTTGCTAGAGCATGTTTCTAATAGTCATGGCTTCCACATTTTGTATAGACTATAGTGTACATAGCTTGTGTTGTAAATTGCAACCTGTAGTGTGTTATTGTTGAAAATCATTAGGTTGTGAACTGTGAATTGTTACTTTGTTTGCTTATATTTGAAGACTAAGCTAAGCTTATGCTATGTGTAGCTATTGGCATGTGTTGTATATACTATAATTATTAGGATTTTTTTTTAATTAGAATGAAGTAACAATATTTGGTTTCTCTCAAGATAGGATATTTTCTATTCCACAGAATGTAATTGTATTTACATAAAGCATGTGCTAATATGTGTATTTTCAGATACCTTTTTGACATAGTATCAAAGCAGATTTGATCCTGCATCACACACACCTGTATCAAAAAACCTTCTATGAGATGAAACTTGTCAATTTGAATTCAATCAAAGGTCTTTTTGACTTAACTACATGATCCACCAAAAATGTTGTCCTTTCAAGGATTATTGGTAACATGTTTGAATTCTTCACAACCTTCAAGAATAATACTTGAATCTTTGATACAGGTCCATCTGATCATATACTTAAGGACTCCCATTACAAAAAATTTCTCATTTTCTTCACTCCATTATCACTGTTGCTAATGGAAGTACCTCTCCTCCCATTGCCATGGCTTGTTGTTTTGTATGAAAATCTCACAAAAAATAATATTCTTATTGTCTCATAATTTGTTATTTGTCAACCAAATTACCTGTATTCTTGCTTGCACTATATAACTTTGGTCATCATGTTCTGTTCCTAGAAGATTCTTAGCTATGTTGTTAGGCAGGGGATGCTCTACTATATTGGAGTTGCTAAAAATATATGATGAAAATTTGATCATCCTAATCAAGCCTGCACCGAAATACAAAACAACAATTGATTACGAATTGGATTATTAGAACATCTTTCATTTCGGTATTTAAAAGTATCGCAATCACAATTTTTAGTTTTCTATGTTTTTGTTATATTTTTCGGTGTACCGAATCAAAAGTAATATAAATTTGTAAAGTACGAATGTTGATTCCACAAAGAATAATTTTGTTTATAAATCTCAGTTTTCAATACTCAATAAGCAATTATGGTTTTCAGAATGATTTGATAAAGATTTGATTTAAATAACAAAAGAACATAAAAGAGCAATTAAAAAATAAATAATGATTATCAAAAAGGATTTAAAAGATCTAGGAGGACTATGGGATTGAAGTTCATCTATCTCCCTTATTCATATTTTAGATTGGATTTGATAAGAACATATAATATTCGTACCTAGCTATTGATGCACATATAAAAATCATCATTCACACCGATTCCTCTGATATGAAATTCATAAGGAAATTTCCTAAACACGGATCCCTCGTAAATTACCCAGCATTAAGAACAGATATTACATATAAAAATCACCAAAATACAAATAAGTTCAAAAGATTATATTCAATCTCAAAGATGAAGAATTAGCTACTCATGGTAACCATTACAATCCGATGAAAGGAAGATTGCCAGAGAAGAAGAAGATTCTCGTTCCTAACGGCTACCTCTGTCCTCTAGGTCTTAATACCTCAGAAAACCTTAAATCACCCTTTTAAACTTATTTTTGGGCCTAAGGTAAGTAACTTATTTTAAACTTTTTTTAAACTTTTTATTTCTTCTCTTCGTCCATGAATCTTCTAATCTCTTATTTTCTTCATTATTTTATATTTGAAATTTCACAATAATTGAGATCAAATAATTTTCTTTTAACTCAAGACTCAAAATCTAAATTTAGATCTAAAAACTCTCAAATTAAGGGTAGTTACTATTTTAAAACACATTTAAAGCCACAAGTACTCAAACTTTTTCATCAATTTTGAATCAAAATTATGATATTTGTGAATTGACTAAAGAATCATTGTGTTCTCGATGAGATATGTTTCGTGGAGTTAAGAGAATGCTCTTAACATTGAAATCGACTTTGAGTATTCAAATATGTCCAAATCCTATAAATGTCTTCTTGTGTCCGGTTTGTCTTCACAGTTGGAAATACTTCCAAAGGTGTTCAACAATCAAGTTAATAATTATATAATTAAAAGATTTTAATTGTAATATTACCCATAAAAAACATAAGAATGACATTAGACTAATTTACTGTTCATCAAGATCCGGATTAACAATATTCTAATCATAATAATTTACCTTAATTATTTCAATTAGCATATTTGACTAATTAATCTTAATCTTGACATATAAGCCTGTGGACTTAAGATAGAAGTTTAGTTTGTAAAAGAAAAAAAAAAGTCCATAGCATCAGATCATATAACCAACTTTAAATAGAAGAATTAATTATTTTTAAGGTACATATTGTATCTTTTATCTATCTACCCATTAGGAATAAAAGTTTTGAACTTTTTATAGTAATTCATTATCATATTTGCTTAGGATCTTGTGAGGATTCCCCTGCATTTGTGAGGCTTAAGCATTTTGTTATATTCACTTCTAAACGAACACGAGACTTATGTATTTTTACTTCGCCAAAAGAGTGATTTTTTAAGAAAATTAACAGATTGATTTGTCACCCTTATGTGATATGTATGCAATCTTTCATCACTTTAATCGAAAGATCATAACTCAACAACAAAGTTTGCGTTTTGGTTGAGTAGAAATGGTTATGAATGAATTTGTTAATTCAGTTTTTTCTAAAATTTTAAAACAAACTAGTGATTCATCATCAAACTTTTTGTACATGGGTCGGTATACAGATAAATATAAACAATTTTCAAAAATTCTTAATGTCTCTATTTTTTGGCACAAATATGTCCCATTGTTATTGAGGATAAATTGATGTTGCTTATATTATGAATTAAACCTCTTCTTTAACTCTAAACTTTGAGACTGTAGGTTAGTTATAATTTTCTTGGTCAATTTCTCTCCCAAATTTTTACTCACAAGTTTTTGTATATCCTGTTCAGATATTTAGGAATTAAAGAAGTTAATCAATGGCAAAAAGAATGTATATTTGTTAATTATTGTGATTTTAAAAAGGATATAGATGTTATGACCTTACGATTCAAAAATTTACATGTAACTTGCATATTTCAATTAATTTTAGGGAATTTTTAGACCTTTTCTGTAAGGGGGAAATGAATGCAGAGAATTAGAAAAATTGGATGAAATTTGATAAAAGAAGTAGATGTTATGTTTAGTTTTCCATACATATATGCCATTAATTATACAAATCCACAACAAATAATAATTTTATAGCCAATCTCAAATCCTATTTTGACACTTTTCATGAAAAAATTGATAGTGACAATATAAAATAATTTTACATTGTGATTGAAGAAGTAAAATAAACTAGGTGACCATTCCACTCTTTAAGATATTATAAGATCATTTTCCATCATTTTCGTACTATTTATTAACGTGTAAATGAGGAGTTTATGTGCTGAACGTCAACGAAACCATTTAAACATTCTAATCGTATCATACAAGAAATCACCACTCTTTCAATTTTCCTATGTTATGTCAAATTAACCAATGCCATGCATAAAGAGGAAAACAATGGTTCCATGGCTTTTAAAACCAAAAATATGAGTTCCAAAGTGATGGAGTCTATAGATTAGCAGGGTTATGAGTGAATCTATCTAAAAAATAGTTCAAAACTGATTCAAACTAATGGAAATCAAACATTATAAGTTTAGAATTAAATAACAATTAATAAACATACATATGTATGTATGTGTCCTGAAATTTGTTTATATGGATTGGTTGTATTTTATTTATTATATGTTTATATTTATTAAAACAAGATAGCATATTTGTTTTATTATTTCTAACATACTCCGTAATTTGTTTATAAATATAAGAGAGAATGGAAATTATGAATATAATAGTAGTTAAATATAACTAATAGGTTATGTTTTTTTTTTTTTTTATAAAACTGGTGCAATTTCGCTCATAAACTATATAAATAAGTAAATTTTAAAAAATTAAACAATTGAGTAAGTTTGTTTTCAAACATGAAAGAAGTCATGCTTAAAAGCATAACTTCAGTTTCACATCATAATTTTTGTTTATATGAATGCAGACTTTTATTTGTATTAAAATTGTACTAATAAGTATGTTTTTGAATTTTCTTTTGAAGTTGTGTAATTTATTTTTCAGATTTATATTAAAGTCATGTTTAAAAATATGTTTTCAATTTATTTTTTTTATCTTTTTTATGAAGTTGTGCTTAGAAGCACATTTTTTCAATTTTTGTATTATTTTTTTTTTGTTAAAGTGGTTCTACAAAGTATAAGTTAATTTTGTTTTTCTTGGTGTGCTATTAGTTGCTTACCTTTTAAAATAAAACAAAGATTTTCCTAATGTAGGTTAATCTAGGCCAGATATTTGCATCTTCTACAATTTCCTCTCTTTAAATAAATTAAAAGTGGGAAGAAAGGATTTACGAAAATAGAAAATGTATATAAACAAATAAAGTATAAGAAAACTAAAATATCAAAATAAAAAATAATTGAAATTGAATAAAAGAACTGAACAAAAAATTTTAAAATTGAAATTGAAAACTACAACAATCCAAAATTGGAATTAAAATAATGACAACAAAATAAGGAAATTGTAGTAATGGAACAAAGAACAAAATATGTATTAGATGATTTAAATAAAAGACTAAGTGTAACCATCAAATAATCTAATGAAGAATAATTTACACTAACATATTTACACTAACACACTACACGGTCTAGATTATAATAAATAGCCAAGACAGTCTAACGTAGATAAATAGACCAATCTTAATTTCAAGATCATTCAAGAAATGAAAGAAATATTTTCAAAGAGAATAAAACTAAATCTTACAAGGGTTTACTTCACAATAGTAAAAAATTATTATGAAAATAAAGAGATGAATAAAAATGAACAATGGAGGATATGAGAATCAAGATATTCTCTCTATTTTTTTTTATTTTGATCAAAGATAGAGAACTGAATATATACAAGTAATGTACCCCATTCTGAGTATAGCTAAATAAAGAAAATAAATAAAAATATTACAATTTGATAATGCCATAAAAACAAATAAACATAATTGATGGTAATTTGATTTTATCATAAGTTTCATAAAGACAAAATCACACAATATTAGTTTCCTTCTAGAAACCTTGTATCCATATCTTCTGAAAACTCCCCCCAAGCTGGGGAGCGAATGTTGATGAGACCCAACTTGGAACAAATATTCTTGAAAGACTGAAGACCTAAGGCTTTGGTATAAATGTCTACTAATTGCTCTGTGGTAGAAATGGGAAGCAAATGGATGAGACTTTTTTTTCAATTTTTCTCTAACAATGTAACAATTTATTTCTATATCTTTCGTACACTCGTGAAATATTGGGTTTGTTGCAATGTACCTTGCTGAGTCATTGTCACAATATAAAAGAGATAGTTGTTCAAAATGAATTTTGAAATCTTGAAGAAGATAAACTAGCCATTGAATTTCACACGTAACAGTGGCCATTGCCCTATAACAGTGGTCATTGCCCTATATTCAGCTTCACAGGAACTCTTTGATATTGTTCCTTGCTTCTTTGATTTCCATGATATAAGGAAATTTCCAAGATACACACTAAAACCAGACACTGATTGTCTTGAATCACTGCATATGCCCCAATCACTATCACAAAAGGCTTTTAAATGAGCAGAACTGTTAGAAGAAAAAAAATAAGCCAAGACTTGAAGCTCCTTTAATATATTTGAGAATTCTAATTGCTGCGTCATAGTGAACAATTGTAGGCTTATCAAAAAACTGAGAAAGTTGTTGAACAGAACATGTGATGTCAGGTCGGGTATTAGTGAGATACATAAGTCTTCCAATCAACCTTTTATAGGCATGAACATCAATAAAAGACACACTTCCAGTAGAAGACAATTTAACAAGATTATCCAGAGCAGTTGCAGGTTTGCAGGCTAAAAGACTTGCATCTGTTAACAATTCCAATGCATATTTCCTTTGATTCATCATTATTCCTTTCTTACTTCTTGCTATTTCAAAACCAAGAAAATATCTTAAATCACCAAGATCCTTGATCTTGAATGCTTTATTCAAAGCTTATTTGACTCGGTGAATCTCCTCTTTATCATTTCCTGCCAAAATTATATCATCTACATACACCAATAATATTGTAAAAGATCCTTCAGAAGAATTAATGAATAAAGAATAATCATTCTCCCGCAGAAATAAAAAAGGATGACAATTTAGCAAATCATGGATACTGGTTCTCAAGTATGATTTTTGTATTGTATATTATTTTTATTTCACACTCATGATTTTATGGATATGGTTTGCGGCTGGAGGAACTTGTTCCTTGAGATTTCAAATGATCAGAAAAATGTGGGTTATTGGTAGGAGATTGATATTAATTGCTCATTTATCCTAACTATTCACTGCTACTGTATTCCATAGTAATTATATTATGAGTTATTGTGATTTTATTACGAATAAATTTAAGTAACATTTAAACTTTTTTTTTTAATTTCTTATATAAAAGACTGTATATCTCACTTTTTTCTTTATTTTACTATATGAACCTATAATATAAAAGAATGGCCGCACCTAATCCTGCGACTTCTTTCACAGCAAATATAGTAGCTTTCTTTTCGGGACAGGAATGGAGGACTGATGTTGTGGAAGGATCAGTTACCTTTCAAGGCAAAGCTAATACCATATTTACTTTTGTGAATTTTGAAGATGTACCCCTTACACTGGATGGACCGGTAGTGGTGACTTTTGGCATACCATCTTGCCCTCAAAATAATCCCATCATCAATCTGTTTATGGCTCTTACGTGGTGAAGATGCAATAGTAATAATAATAAATTCAGTCTAATAGGTAAAACTTTTGTAGAAGATATGTATAATAGAATGGTGAAGATGCAATAGTAATAATAATAAGTTCTGTATAATAGGTAAAACTTTTGTAGAAGATATGTATAATAGATGGTATATGGATAATAATAATAATAGGTATTGTAAAATATGTAGTTATGTTGTAAAATAATTGTTGGAAATAAAGAAACTTCTGTTTAAATTATGCAGTACCATATGCTCATGTTAAAGAAAAGAAATTCTTACACTTAATATTTTACTATTAATAATAATAATAATAATAATTTTGGACGTCACATAAATCCTTTTTTAATTTACAAATTTGTCTCGGTTGAATAGAAGTCAATCCAGGAGGAGCAATCATGTATACATCTTCTTTCAACTCTCCATGTAAGAAGGCATTATTTGTCTAATTGTTTTAACTCCCAATTATATATAGAGTCTAGAGAAAGAAACAACCTTACAGTGGTCATCTTTACTACTGGAGAAAAAGTTTCAAGGTAGTCAATGCCTTTTATTTTGTATCCCTTTGCCACTAATCTTGCTTTATATCTTTCAACAGTCCATCAGCATTATACTTTATTTTGAATACCCATTTGCAACCTATGGCAGTTTTGTTCTTGGAAAGAAGAACAGTCTCCTAGGTTTGATTTGACTCTAAAGCAGATATCTCACACTGTATAGCCTTTCTCCAACAATCATGTTTCATAATTTCAGAATAAGTGTTTGGCTCAACATGTGAAGAAATAGACATAACAAAAGATGAGTAAGAAGGCGATAATTTATTATAAGACAAAACTGAATTCAAAGGATATTTAACTTTTGAAGATGTATTGGAAACATTAAGATTACAATGATAATCCTTTAGATACTCAGGTGGTCTTTTTGTTTGGGTACTCATTCGAATTGACTGTATTGTTTCATGAGCTTCATTAAGGTTTTGGTCACTATGGGAGCAAATTTCTTCTAGAACCTCAATGTTTGATTCATGTTCATTATTACAATTGTCTTCTACATTATCACAGGGTGCAATGGGTACAAAAATGGCTTGTGATGGTTGACTCGAAACATGTTGGTCTTCGGTAAAAGGATTTTGATCAAGAATATTAGGACTGCCAGTTTTATTGCTAGTATCCTCAACCTTTTGATATGGAAAAATATGTTCATAGAAAACAACATCCCTAGACACAAAAATTTCTCTAGATTGAATATTCAACAAAACATATCCTTTTGTTCCTGTTTTAAAACCAATAAAAACACATTTTGATGCCCTTTGATCAAACTTTTTTCTATTTGTTGGTAAAGTACTAGAATAGCATAAAGACCCAAACAAACACATTTAATTGATTAAAATCTGCTGCAGTTTTGTAAAGCATCTCATGAGAAGAAAAATCATTTAAAACAGGTGTGGGAAGTATGTTTATAATATGCGTAGCATGTATCACAAAATATGACCAATAAATTTTGGGTAAATGAGATTGTATCATGAGAGCTCTTGCTACATTTAAAATATAACAATGTTTCCTTTCAACTATACTATTTTGCTGCGGAGTATTAACACAAGACGTTTGATATACTATTCCTTTGTTGACAAAGAAATTAGTCATAAAAAATTTAGTCCCATTATCACTTCTTATTGTTTTTATTGTTGTCTCAAATTGTGTTTGAACAAAAGTGACAAAATTTTCCAAAATCTTGACAACTTCAGATTTTTGTTTTAAAAGAAAAATCTATGTGTACATCGAACAATCGTCAACTATGGTCAAGAAATATTTATTACCGTGAATTGATGGTATTGAGTATGGTCCCCATAGATCAACATGAATCAAATCAAAACATTTCTTAGATTTAGATGTACTAAGAGGAAAGGGAAGTCTTTTTTGCTTTGCAAAATGACAAACGTCACAAACAAAAGATTTGTTATATTTAACAAAAGGAAATTTATTTTTGATAACATCAATAGATTTGTTTGAAACATGCCCTAACCAAAAATGCCAAAGGTTTTCGAGATCACTAGCAGTAAAATTGAAGTATTGGTGATATGTGGAGATGTGACAGGTTTTATTTAAAGGTTTTGATAAGAAGAGATCCTGAGTATATAAAGTCTATTTTTCATCTCAGCTGAACCAATCATTTTCAAAGAATTTTTATCTTGAATGTGACAACCACTAGAGTCAAAAGTAATTACAAATGATAAATTAGTGAACAACTTTGTTACTTAAAGAAGATTAAAAGTGAAATTAGGAATATACAGAGCATTATCTATGACATGATTTTGATTGAGAAAAACAGTTATAGAAAAATTAGCAATGACTTGATTTCCATTTGGTAATTTGACAATGATAGGATTAATTTGATTATATGAATTGAAACAAGTCAAGGATGAACAAATGTGGTCAATAGCACCATTATCAATAATCCAAGAACTAAAAGAAGAAAGAAATTTAGTACCCGTGTGTGTTGTTGTGTGGGAAGGAATGACAGAGATTTGATTAGAGACATTGTCACTGGATTTAGACTGTCGACTAACAATGTTTGATATTGCTCAGGAGTAAAACTAATTTGTTGAGAATATACTTCTAACCTTTAACCTTCATGATTTTGCTGGTTATTATGCTTTCTGATTTTCAAACTTGAATTGAAGTGGAAAATCATGTTTTCTATAACATGTATCAATCACATGCCCTGTCTTTCTACAACGACTGCAGACTTTAGAAGTATATCGTCTTTCGTAACTTCTTCTGTTAGTATCAATCATTTCTTTTGAATGATCATCAAAAAATTGTCTCTCTTAATGTGTACTAAAAGAACAAATCCTATGTTCTTTGGAAGTTGCAGGAAAAGTGTTTGCCAAATTGAAATGTGTATCAATGCTCTTTGAATCTCTAACTTCCTTAACTATTAAAATTTGCAAATAGTTGTAGATTTTCTTATTGTTATTTAATGTTATTTTGTTATAAAATCTCTATTATATTAGGTCTGACACTTATTTGATAAAATTTTTATTTTTATAACAATTTTAAAATTTATTAATTATCATGTTGAGTGTCTTATTTAGTAATTGAAAGTTAAAAATTATTACCTATTATATTGGGTTTAGAATTTATTTGATAATTAAAATTGTTATTCATATAATATTAATTGTTATGTTAGGTTTCAAACCCTTTTATAATTAAAATTTTAAATTTAATACTTAATTTGAATTATTATTCATTTAACAATTTTAAAACTAAAAATAATTGATTGTAATGTTATATCTAAATTTCTTTGATAATTAAGATTTTCATTTATATAATAATTTTAGTAGTTAATTAGACTTGCTTGGTAATTTAAGTTTTTAATATAAAATACTTATTAAAATAGTTTTGTCTTTAAATATAAAAATATCAAAATCCAATGCCTTGATTAGAAATTAATTAGAAATGTCACCGATTTTTAATGGAATACAAGGGAGGTCAACATCTTATCAGGTCTAAATAAACATTTTTTTAATAAAATTACATTGTGCTAACAAAATTCACACACACCATACAAATTGAATAGTAAAACATTACTTTAATTTAATTCAAATTTCATATTAAATTGAAATCAAACAAAATCTCGAATCTGATTATTTAGTAAGAAAATCGAATCCATGGCCTAACTGCGAAGAATCTAATGGATGGCGCCAGAATGAATTAGGAAGAAATTTATATTTCAAAAGATTTAATTCTACTGGCAATCCCAATTCTCCCTGAAAGAGTATATTACAAATAAATAAATAAATAAATAAAAATATCCATTCCCCGTAATGCTGTGCTAACACCATTTGATATCATTTAAAATTGTTATATTCCTCTCAAAAATAGTAAACAAATGCCACCATAACACCCCTAGTACAGAAACCTTTCCAGATAAGTCATCTGATTAGAATAGCAATGCAGATGAAGTTGAAGAGCTGGGAACTTGGATGATCAATTGATTGATTTTCCATAAGCTTCAGAATCAAAAAAGGACTACAAAGGAGTTGTAAATCGAATACAAAAAACCTTTGTTTCTTTGAATAAAATGAATATAACATTTTTCTACCATCACAATTCAGACTCAGGTATCCATATCAGAGTATATTCTTTACAGGGACTTGCATATGCGCTTTTGCTAGCAGCTACATAATCTTCTAAAGTTCCACGTGCTACACAGGCACCCGTCTGCCTCTGTAGCGGTCCAATAACTGCAAGTTCACAGAAAAAGCAGAGTTCCATCATTTCAGCATATTATGCACCCAACTATTCTTTATAGTTCGATCATTTCAGCATATTATGAAAACTAAGTTCAGATCTACCACAGTTACTAAGATTTGTTCAAGAATTCATGAAAATCCAGTATTGATATGGTAACATGCAGAAGTATAAGATATGATGATAGGAAAAAGACATTTCAGCGCAAATGCTAAAACAAATAGCTTTAATAAATGACATATATAAATGCTTGAGCAATATGATGATAGGAAAAAGACATTTCAGCACAACTTACCGATCGAATGTATGGTTGTTGAAACAACCAACCAAGAATAGGGATCTTCTGAATGAAAACAGACAGTGTAGGCCAGAAACCACTGCAAAATACCATTTCGTAAGCCCTAAGCACAAAACAGACTTAATAGAACAGATTTTTTTTTTTTTTTTACTAAACCTGAAGAGTACGATGAATCCATAAGACTCCACAATCATGCCCAGAATAGGCCACCCCAAGATAAGAATAAAGAATCCAATACCAAATGAAATGGTTCCCTACAGAACCAGTAAATATGTAAAAGGTTAGGGTTGAAAATGAACCGTGAAGAGACATGGAATGAAGAAAGAGAGAGATGATAAATGTATAACTAGTTTACCTTGAAATTACTACGTTTCATGAAGAATTGCATGGTGGATTTCAGTCCAATGGTCAGGGATACTCCAGAAACAAAGAGGATCTGATTTGAGTGACAAGTGTAATAAAAGATATTATTAAGTTGAGCATAATCACACAACTAGCAGAAAGATAAAAAATCACAAGCATGAAATTTGTCATCACACTTACATTTCCCATTGCAAGCAATCCCTTGTCAAAGAAGAACATAATACCAAGGAATGAGAAAAATATGCCAAAGCCCGTTAATCCCAATCCAATCTCTGTTTAATGTGCCAATGCAAACATTAAATTTCAGAAGACATTAGAATATTAAAAAAAAATATATGCCAGCAATATAACGTTTACATTTAATCTTGTCATTTTGTCAGTCAAGATTACAGAACAAATATAAAAAAGCAAGGGAACTAATAAATGTTTTAAAAACTGACATCTAGAAAGATTTCTTGCTCAAAGATACTGAAGAAAATAGGTTCAGAGCTGCTATAGCACTGTGCAAGACATATTGTTACTTCTACATCAAGAAAGGATTTCAGTATAATATTTATACAAGTAATGACTATTTTAACTACGTGATTCAATTATCAAAAGAGCTTTCAAAATAGGCAAAAAGCAAATATGTTTAATTTAGGCAGAAATCATGCTTTTTTTCTTTTCCTCTTATTTCACGGTTTGCTCCTATATGGACAAAAGCCACCATGCGCCCTGCATAATGCATAAACACAACACATGGCCCACACTAAGCCAAATTCTCCCCAAAGGAGCTTTGATAGAAAAACCAATAGTACTAATCACTTGCACACAAATTTTAAAAACTCTAGGCATTATAAAAAAGAAAGAAGCATTATGTACATGCAAATTTGGACTTGCTAAACGAACTTCGCTAACTCGAAAAAAAATGATTGGTCTTTCACAAATTATATGATTTAAATCCTCTATCAAACTATTAATAAAACCTGAAAGCGAAAAAAATACAGGGTAGAGCAAGAGAAGAAACCAAACAATTTAGCACAATCCTAATATAATTCAGAATCATTTCGACCAGATAGCACTTCTTCAAAATAAATTAATTCAACCACTAATTTATTTATGGAATCGTTGCAAACTCTAATAACCTCTACCCTCGTTCCATCATATACTTGCATAATAAAGACATAAAACCAAGTCATATGATAGCATTATTGCCAGCAAAAACATCAAATTCACTTACTCTTTCGATCATTCATTTCAAAGGAAACCATTTTATACCAATGATTGAGATGTCCAAATGTCTTGCTTTCACTGGAACAAAAGCTGGAAGAAAATAAGTCAGTTAATAAAAATCATATTAAATGCATACAAATATTCTTCTCAACTAGTTTGACTAAAGAACATACAGCAACATCATAGCCATAATAAATCTCAATCAAAGGAAAAATTCCAGGAGAAACGAGAGATAAGTATGAAAAATCTTAAAATATAATGTGCAATTCTGGTCCTTGGAAAATAGGGTTTACATTAATTTTCCACGTGGATGCCTTTTTCATCTCCCAAATCACTTTATCTCTGTTCCTCCTTCAGTCAAAGGTTCTCTAGTAGCACTCATAGGGAAGCCATTAGCACACCCATTCTCCAAACAGCACTTTTTCATACACATACACAAATACATCCTCCCAATCTTTTTTACAATCTTAGTCACTATGAAGCACTAATAGCAGGCATAGCATACACACACATGCATGGGTCTGACAAAATTAAGAAAGCAAGCAACAACCAATTCATTCTGTACAAGTTTCAACAGTTAACAGGTTGACAAAAACACAACAGAAAATTTCCCCATAGAGACCATCAAGGCTCAAACATCCCTCCATATAGTCCATACCAATGGTCAGAAAATCATAATTCCCGTAAGTAAACAAAAATCACTTGACTGACAAGTACAGCAAATCATTAATCATTAATACCAAAAACCCATTGTTTAAAATCCAAAATAACTCCAGCAATTACTCCTCAGGCAATCATCACTCATTAAGGAGTTAACCCAGAAATCTTTTAATCATTTATACCTGGTAGCAACTAGTAAACATAATTCCCAAATCAGAAATAGCAATTGTCCCCTCACCAAAATCTACAAGAATACCTAACTCCTCCTTCCAAATATGCATAAAAAACATAAATGACCACTCAAACTCAGCACACCCCTACAATCTGCAATCACGCATCAATTCCTTCCAAACTCAGGTACACAGCAATCAACCAATTACTGAACCAATTTTGAAACAGAATCCCATATGCCCAGCAATAGCTGTCAACACCCACAATCAACCCTGTACTGTCTGATACCGGACGAATGGATTTCACAGACCAGAAACTCAATCATCCTAGAAGAATCCATTCCCTTCTCTTCTGCTAAACCCTTTCCCACAGTCTTGCCTGAAGCCCTACACCATGACTGACCTCAAAATAGAAGACAAAATGCTACGAATTTAGCAATTACAGTATTTTCTTATTTTGGGGGCAAAAGCCCAAAGATTTCGATCTTGCAGTTTTTTTCTTTTAGTTTTGGCAAAGGAATTATGTTTTATTTCTAATTTTAGAGAATGAATTTTTCAATGGTGACATCCATGTGGATGACGGAGGCATAAATGCGCCACAAGAGCTCTTAACATGTCATTTAAGACTCTGTTAATTGGCATCCTAAACAGAAGGACCTATGCAATGCCATTAGCTAGTTTCTTCGTTTCAAGAATTAATAAAATAAAAATAGCCAAGTCCTAATAGTTTAAACCCTTGCAAAGATACATGGCAATCAACATGAATTAATGAAAACAAAATACAGTCAATTCAAATACATAAACTAGTTTTACTTGGTAATTAATAGCATGCTACAACATCACTATAGCCGAAAGGAGTGGCCTTAAGCTGCTATGGGATTCAAATTACAAAACAATTTTCGATAGTAGCTTTCCACACACTATATCGGCAATACCATGATATAGGCATCATAAACCCTTACCTTAGAAACAATGTTCCTTCACTCTATCCAGGACTTTATTATTTCCGTGTCCTGTTTTCTTTTTTTTTTCTTTCAGACTTCACATTCTGCTAATTCTTATCTAATGTGATATGTTCTTTTTCTATTAACTTCACCATCACCTTTGATTTTTATTTTTTTACTGTTCATAGATCAATGGTGATTGTGTATGCAAAGTGGCAGATTATTCATAAGGAAATTCTTTAATTTTGGACCCTTTTTGGTTTTCGAGAATTTACAATGGTGAATAAATTATTTAGTTTTTATAATAGCAGAACTTCTGCTTCCCACTCTCCCACTACAACAATTTCAGGGCTAGCCACAAAGCACCACTTCCAAGGATTAGAAACTATGCTATTATCGATCTCCATCAAGTTCTAACAACTCAAAATTTGCATAATCAGTACCGTTACACAAATTAAACTGCATCAATCAGCATCTATTTAAAGCCAATACAAATGCAATAGACGAAAAGAAAAAAAAAATGAAAATTTGAACAAGAAAACAGCAGAACTTAATCACCAAAAATCACACTAGTCCAATCCGGATAGAAAATTTACTTGCCAATGTCCCATTCCAATTAACCAAATTCAACAAAAAACAACGGTGGAGAACACAAACAAATAACACGGTTTAGCGACTCGTTACGAATTCTCCGCGTGGCGTTTCAAAAAACGCAAACACGAAACACAGAAAACACGTCCATGCCGCGAACTCTTGCTAGTTAAAGAGAGAGAGAGAGAGAGGAAATAAAAAAAGTCCTCCAACTTCGAAGTTGAAAAATTGATCCGAACAGAAAATACTATGACGCGTTTGGATCTCACATCGCATCGTAGTTTCGGCCAAGAAAAGAAACGGATCCAGCAACAGGACCAGAGCAATCTTCAGATTCAAAGAAAATTGATTACCTGTCAACCTAGCGCGGAGTCGCCGGGAAGAGGTGGAGATCGGCGGCGGCTACGGCGGGGGAAGTTGCGGTTGGACGGTGAAGATGGGAGTGATTTTATGGAGAGAAACGTGATAATTGAATCGACGTTGTTCAGCCAATAGTATAAGAGGGATTTTTAGTCTTCTCTGTTAAGAAATGAAGCTTTATTTCTGTGTAACTTACAGGGAAAGACTGAAGTGGGTTGAATTGCATTAAAATTAACTTATATGTAAATATTATTAATTAATTAGAAAATTATTCAAGGTGTTAAAACTAATTATTATGTTTAATTTCTTTTTAATTTTGATGCATTTTTTTAAGATACAAAATGTTATTTTATTATTGATAATTACAAGCAATGTTCAATATCTTCATGGATGTCATCATCCTGTTATCTATTCCTTCCTTCTCATAATATTTCCTTTATACAATAATAACCATAAATATACCTTTTTTTAAAATATTTTTTTAATAAATATATCATTTTCATTAAGACACTAGTGAGTAATTATTCAGAAATAAAAAAAAATGATGTTTTATTGAACAGTGAAAAATATAAATTAATTTAGAATTTGTGTAAAAGTCTAAAATTGTATTCATTACGAAACAAAAGTATAATAAGGTTTAGAGATGGTTGTTGAGGATTGGAAATATAATCCTTTTAACTCTTTTGATGTAATTATAAATGTAGAAATATGGTTCTGAGTCTTAAACTATTAAAGTGTAGCAATTAGTATTGGTAATGTCCGTCCATTTGAATTATGGTTCTCGTTGTGAAATTTATTACTTCGTAATAATTAAAGTTGGGTATGCCTATTCATTTAAATTAGTATTAGTATAAATTCAAATTAAAAAAATATATTTGTCTTTACTTTTTACATCTTAAATGGCTATTTAAGACGTTATTTATTGTACAAATCTCTTCTATCATACAATGTTATATAAGTTTATTCAATAGTTTTTATTTTTAGTATTTGTGACCATTCAGGATTTTAGATATATAACAACCTCAACAATAGAATTATTAGATTGTATAGATCTAATTTTAAGTGGAAAGATGTAATGTCAAGATGTTTTCACAATATTTTTCTAAAGTTAGATTACAAATTAATAACATTAAATCTAATAAAGTGAAAAATAAAAAAAAATATATATTTGATATTTTTACAACAGTTTGTTTATAAACTTAGTATATCTGGTTATTGATTAACTTTGTAATGTTTTATTAGGCATACTATCGCTCTAATACAAAATGAGTGTTTTTTGGACAATGATTATTATTAACTAAACAACTCAAATATTATTTGAAATACAATTATTCTTAGTTAAGATTGAATATTTTTAAAAACACATTCATTCCTAGCTAAGATTAGGTATTCTTTGAAATATAATTATTGGTTAAGATTGAGTATTCTTTGGAACATAATCATTCTTGATAGTAACTTGGTATCTTGAACAAGAAAAAAACAATGAACCATAGTGTTTTCTACAATTGCAGCATAATACATCAAGTCAAAAGTTGTTCCTCATAACTTGTATAAATTAAAAACCAACTAGAAGATTATATCGTCTATGAAGGTAATATTTTTTATGTGACAATAATGTTGCAATTAGTCTCTCAAAGAACCTTATATTCCATTATAGGGCAAAACATTGCAATCAAACATAACTTTATCAAAAACCATGTGATGGATTCTTTGATGAAGAGTCAATTCCAATTGGTGGAATGGAAGAGTAGTGGAGGAAGCTTGGATGAATGGAGGTCTTTAAGTGAGAAAGAGTTGTGGAGAGGTGATTCTATGGGAGAGGTTCGACCAACTCGCAAAGGAAGATGCTAAGGAAGGAATGAGAATTATGAGAGTTATCCTAGGGAGATTCAAGAACAAGTGAGATGTAATTTATGTATAGTGACTCTACTCATTCAAAAGTGAAAAATACATGGAGATGGGAGTCCTATTTATAAAAGTTGGGGTTGGACCTTAGAGAGTCAAAAGGAGAGGGGAATTCAAATTTGAATTACCCCATGGTCTATTAAAGAAATGATGCATAGAGTGGATCAAGTGCTACTTCTCCACTTATGCTTTTCACATTTGAAGATGTGCTCAATGTGCAACATGTGTCTCTTTCCATATTATGGTCAACCTAAGATTTTCTTTGGGCTTGAATGGGCCTAACTGAAATCCTAAAAAGACTCCTATAACCCTAATAAGACTACAAATCTCAAATACAAGCTCAAATGTCTTAGACTACTTCACAAGTCTATTTATTCTTACTTTATACATTCTATTACACACTAGAGATTACCCATATTGAGAATAACTTGAGAGCCTACTGAGATAAGTTGAAGCCTAGTCGTCTTAGATCCTTATAATCATAACTTTAGTTGTCAATCTCTTAGCCTAGGGTTTCCCATCACCATGTTCAAAATGAAACTATGGATTTATAATTTGTACCCGTAAAATATTAGTTAGCTAATATTTTTACAAATCACTAACTAAAGAAAGATTAAATCATTTACGAAGTTTATTGGACATCAAATTTGTTGAAGAATTATTAGGATCATGTATACATTGTCTATATGTTTTGATGTTTTTTAAATAGTTTAGATAGATCACATACATATGATGATCATTTTATATCATGAATGTGAAACGTTCTTTGAATTACATTTTGTTACCTAAGGTCTCTTTTTGCCTTAAATGTAAAGAAATGATTATTTTACCAAGTCGTTATAAAAGTAAATCATTGTTAAAATCACTTATCATTGTTATCAAACTATATATTAAACGACTTTTAGGTGAACTTCCTAAATACATCCAATAAACCTTCTCTCTCACTCAATAACTCAACTTTTTGATACATGGAAACCCAAATCTTAACCATACTATAAGAATCCATGGCTCAATTTCTCAGAGCCCTTACCCGGCCTCACCAACAACAAAATCAACCTTCTACATCTCAACCACCAACTCTACCACCATAACAATGATGAACTTTCTTTTCAAACCCTTTATTGATTGACAAAAGGGAGAGAAAAGATATTTTGAATTTTAGAGTATAAGACACTACATTTGTGCATCATATATGTTTTATAACATGAGTCTTCTATGCATCTATGTTTTCATCTCACATCCATCTTTCTTACTCTGATACTTGTCATTGTTATACAAAGTTTTGTGCTTTACTTATATTTGTTCTTCCTTGTTCTAATTTAATCTAATACTCTTAGAATTTGTTATCATAAAAAGAATGAGAGGTTATCTGAATGGTCTACACTTGTCTAGAACCATTAGACTATCTCTATGTGGATAATTTTGATAATAACAAATATGAAAATATTATCTTACATAGTATTTATGAACCTTCTTATGTGCATTCAATGAAGTAAAGATTCTATCAGACCTTCCAATAACATATGGTTTAAAAAAGACGCTCTAATTTATTTTTATCATAATTGATAAATCTAAGCACATGTTAAAGTTGTAACCATACAAATTTTTTATACATAAAAATAATTATATTAAATAAGTTTAAATTAGCTTCAATAAGGTTAAACTTAGCACTCAACCTCCAAAGCACTATTTTATAAATATGAAAACAAATAGTTTCAACAATGCTTTAAAAATCTATTAAAAATCATTATATTGACAAACATTAACAATATCCTTTCATATATTAATGCACATATTCTATTAACTATTCTTGCATATTTCTTTATTGATCGCACATAATATTTATAAGGAAGTGCAATCTTCTATATTAGATTTATCCTTAAAGATTAACCAAGCATAACCAAGCAATGCTAATATTTTGAAAGACTTATATAAAGGACAAATATGTTATTCCTTCAATACACAAACATAAAATGAAACTTATAAAAACTTATAAGTTATGTAATGTTATAAGTTCGAGTGCACCTTTTTAGAAGTAATAAATATTTTGTATTCATTATGTGGAGCTACTCACCTTTAAGACATATTTGGTATATCTTTTCTTTTAGAATAATCCTCTTTACCTTATATCATATATCTTTGTAATAAGGATCTTAAAAAACTTAATTCTCAACCTTATGAAGGAATTAAGAAGTGATAACCTCAAATAATCTATATGCTCATCTTATAATCAAGTTTCAATAAATAAAATATATTAAAAAATATTTTAAAAAAGAATTAGATATAAGTTTATAATTATAACTTAACTAGACTATTTTATATCATTTTTCTACATGGTAAATAATTTAGCATTTTGCCCGAAAAATATTATAACTATATTGAAACCTTTATATCATCACATACCAAATCTCTCATTATTGAATTTAGTTTCTTAGTGCATGCATCACTTACCATTTTCTCCTCACTTGGTTCAGCTATCACATAGCTTGAATTGTATTTGTTAAAATAATTATTTTCAATATTCTTTTACCCAAATATTTATATTTGTATAAGCCTAATCTAATATGATTTGATATAATTTAATCTCATTCAATATATATTTTATGATGATCAATAATATTTCTATAATGATTAATATTCTATTATCAATTATCATAATTTATATTTATTAAGAATAATTCAGAAAAATCTTAAAAAGTCTGTAAATAGATAATAATTTTACAGAAGTAAATTCAATCTTATATTTATTTATTTATATTCATTTATTTTTATTATCTGACTTAATATTGGATAATCTTCTCATCAACTAACTTCTATAACCATTTTTAACAAAATATATAACTTAGTTGCTTAGTTAAAACGTAACTTTCTCAAAATCAATTATACTGTACTTTACAATACTCTAACTAATCCAATTCTAACAGGAACAATTCTCTTCTTTAAAATGAGTTGTTTGTTAGAAGGTTGTTATAACATACTTTCATAATTAATTATGCGATAATTATGAGATAATAATTAATAATCAATTTTTACTTCACTTTTTCACTTGTAGATATAATATATTTTTACATTTCTAAGTAAAATAGATTAATTGAGCAAACCTTTTATCATGAACCAGTTTAACAATCTCTAGTGTTTACTGATTTCCATGAGAAGAACAAAATTCTGAAATATTAAAAGGAGATTAGTTTGAATTTCGAACCCGATACAAATATAGGATTTTGAAAATCGAATCACATGAAAATAAATAGAAAAAGTGAACTTGTCTCAAATGGATATTGATAGATGACACTTACACTCTGAATTTTAAAGGATAAATAAATAATTTGATCACCTATAGACAAAAATAATTATTGTAGTTTTTGAAAGTGTAAAAAAACCTTCCAATTATATTCTACTGCTAATTTTTAAAACATTTTATCATTAAAAAGGAATTTAATTAAGTTTTATATTATTTCAAAGAGTAAGTTAACTTCTTACATATTTCTTATTTTATTGAATAGTTAATATGTAAACTACAACTTAAATCAAATAAATTAAAATTAAAATTAATATTTTAAATAGAAAAGTCAAAGAACTTTTTTTATAGAAAATTGAAAGATTTAATTATTATTCATTATACATTAATAATGAAAAAAATTATAATATCCCCTAATTATAATTTTTTATATTTATTGTAAATTTTATAATAATTATTTTAAAGGTTTAGGTATAAACCAACTCATTAAGACGTATAAGAAGAATTCAGAACTTATTTTAGATAAGTTCATTGAGAATGTATGTTAAGTCATGTGTTATTAAAATTCTACTAAATTGTCTATGAGTATCTAATCTTATCTTTAAGAGGGTGTGGTAAAAATTTCACATCAACTAAGAATATAATTAAAATATAGTATGCAAATGAAGTATAAATCTAATTTAAGAAATTAGTTATATAAAATTGAGTTAAGTATACACTCTCTTTTTAAAATATATATTATTATTAATGAGGAGCTAGGATTTTTTTATATTTATTTTAAAGACAGAAAAAACATTAATTTCATATAGTTAATTCAACTAATTTACACAATGCAGCAAAAATATACAAAATACTGCTCCAATTTCTATTTTCTGAGTTACAGTTCAGTTTGAGTCAGGCAGATCCAAGGGCTTGAAATATTTCCCATCTATTAGATAAGTTCCAATTCTGAGCCTCACAGCCCAAACATCTTTGGGTTTTCTTGAAACAATTCTGCACCAAGTAACAACCCAATTTTTTACTATAAGCATTTGATGCTCACAAATTTATATACCATGATCAAACAAATCTTACATTAAACTAACCTAGGCACCTCAATGGGTTAGATTTACATAAAGCAAAATTCTATTTCTATTATACTGAAACTTGTTGAAAAATATAAGTTCTGGAAGTGAGATCAACCAAACTTTTCATGTCAATGATACATAAAAAATATTTACTGACAACACTTTCACTCAAACAATCTCTTTCCAGTGTTAATCAGTGTATTAAATCAATTATAATAAAGTACTTTTTTATTAGTTGGTAGATTAAAAAGTTTACACTCTAATTGCATGAAATGTATGGAGAATTGAATTTCTTGATGATGAGATGAATACCTTCCAACATCACCAGCTTTGACTTGACCAGTATTAACCCTGAGACAGGGCATAGTAGCTGCAGTCTTAATCATCTTGGGAGCTTCAATGAAAATAATGGGAGAACCTATCTCCAACTTGGACCCTTTTTCTGGTAACTCTGAGGACTCTTTTGATGCACACTTTACTAAAGAAGAAACACCATTTTGCCTCACAACTTCACAATTCAAGCTTCTCTCTTGGACCCTCAAAAATGGCTTTGTGATTGCACAAGAAGAAAAGGAGAAAGCCATGCTCACTTCTATAGTCCTCCAAATTAAAAACTGCAAAATGCACCAATGAATGGCTTTTTCAAAATTGGTGTCTCAACATGGTTATGAACTGAAGTGGATATTACAAGAGTTGCATAACTAAACTGAACTCACCAAAACCAGAAATTCTACTGCAGGTTGAAAACTTTTCCTTAGAGCCTTTTCTCTTCAACTTAGAAACTATTTGAAGGTTAGAACATGTTTGTTTAGTCAATTGGGTATGGTTGCATTTTTTGTGAGAGTTCTCTACTCATTTGTGGTGCATGTTTGAGGAAGAAAATTTGGATAGGAAGATAATACAAAAGATAAAATATCTCTGGATAACTTTTTTTTTTCTTCTCTTCTTCTGGAAAGTAGGACCATGTGGAAAAGCTCAGTATATGTTATGGTGACGTATAGACGTGTGTAAGTCTGTTCTTGTTGTTTTTTTAATAAAATATGTTTTTAAATTTTTTTGAAAAAATAAATTATTATTTTAAAACTAATAACCAATTGAGGAGGTGATATCATAGTCACAAAACATTAAAAAAAATTCTTGATTTACATTACGAATTTTTATCTATATATAAATTTAGCATTACATACAGATTTTAGATAATATTAATAATTAATTTTATCAAAATTATAATTATTATTATTATTAACATTATTATTATTAATAAAAATAAATAATATTATTAAAATTGGTATATATATTATTAATATATAATTAATAATATTATTAATATTATTATTATTATTTTAATGTTAATATTAAAATTTTTAATAAGAGTAATTTTAATATTATATTATTAATATTATTTTTGATATTATATTTATTAATATTATTAGAATTATTATTAATATTATTATTATAATAAATATTATTATTGTTAATTTATATAATTAAAAATATTATTATTATATTTAATATTATTTTTTTAATTATTATTATTATTATTATTATTATTAGGAATAATAGTATTAGTATTATTAATATTGTTATTAATATTAACATGATTATTAATATGATTATTATTATTATTATTAATATTAAAGATAATAATATTATTATTTTAATATTATTAATATTATATTTACTAATATTGACAAAAATAATAATAACAAGGGTCATTATAAGAATAATAACAATAAGTATATGGTTGCAAAATTGATGTTGGTGTAGTGGTTATGACTTGTATATGTATGTTGAAGAGACCTGGGTTCAAATTCTCTCAACACTTTGGGGAATTAATAATAATATAAGTGTTATTCTTAATAAAATTGATAGTAATAAAAATATAATAATAATCATAATAATAAATAATTTATTTTAAAAAATATTTTGGAGTTACATACGAATTTTATCTGTATGTAATTACATACGGATTTTGTCCATTACATATAGATTTTTGTTATAAATAAATGCAATTTTTTTTTGTAGTGAAATGACTACATAGAGTTAATAATTTTGTTGTGACTTACCAAAAAATTTTCTTATGTAAATAATTTAGTTGTCAAAATATTGTAATGTTGTTAGACCTTCTAATAATGTATTAGATATATATTGTATTTGATTGTAGGAAAGTATAACACTTAGATGAGTTATTGAATGTATATTTTGTTTAAATGGATTAATGTTATATTAATTAATTTAAAATTAATATAGTCAAATGATAACTCATGAAAGTGAAGAATTGATAAATTTTTCTTCATTTAATTTATTGTATTTAATTATCTTTTGGTTCTATTACATTTAGAAAAAAAGATTAAAGTATAGGAAGAAGGATACATAAAAGGTCCATGAGAAATAATAAAAGGCTATGAGAGAAGACAAGTCAATGTAGTCACTCAACTGTTATGGAAGTTGAGTTGGACACGAGTTGGATCTTGGACTTTTATAGAAAGAATTGCGTCATCAATTAAAGTTGATTCGGACGCGAACATCATTCAAAATCTATTTAAGGAATACATGTATTAGGGTTTAGACACACAAAGCTAGAGGAGAAAAAGAGTCAGTCTTGAACAACATCTTTAAGGTTTTTTGGTGTAATCATCTTCTTCTTTTACTGTTCACCTTTTTTATGTTTTGGGTTCTTATGTCTATGAAATACCTAATGAAAACTTGTATCTAGTAATAAAGTAGGATTTATTTATTGTCTTAAACCCTGTGACAAAAACAAGTCTTTCTCTATATAATTGATTAAAGAAATGGTAGTTGATAGAGAAACTTAAGTTCATTCACCTAACCAATTAGAGTTTGGGTATTATTTTGGGTTAACATTGACATTAGTTTGGAAAAGAATATGGTTATTTTATGCATGAGAATGAGGTATGACAAAATTTAACCCTAACAATATTTCCTTAAACCTTATTCTGCTATTTGAGATTTGACATAAATTCATATAAATGTTTAATTTATTTAATCATACAAACTACTTAAATTATGAAATTATTTTGTTGTCTAATTTTATTATAAACTAAATGTTAGTGATGTGCTACTATGATAAATGATTTGCTAAGATCTATTATGATACAAAGGTTTGTTGAATGCTCTACTTCATAAAATCATTAAATGGTATAGTCACACTGTTTAATGGTTATAAATGTTAAATTGTTTACTACATTAAAATTACAAGATTAATAAAAATATTAGTTAAAATCTAAATAAATATAATTATGTGAACTTTAATTAAAACATGAATTTATTATTTATTAAGTCCAAAAATTATATGATTAAAGATTAAATTATATTAATAAAAAATGTATATATAGATGAGGAGGATAATCTTTCTTTAATTTTAATAAAATAATATTTCTCAAATTATGAAATTTACAATATAATATAAAAATAAAATATATAAAATTAAAATTTCAATAAATATCAAATTAATTAATATGATAAAATTAAAATTAGTAAAATACATATTAGCAATTTCATAGAATAAGTCAACAATTTGTATTGGATTATAATGAAATTGTGCATAATAAAAAGAATTCTCCATTTCGACAAAATGGTGCATAATTGTACCATTTTAGTAAAAGAAATAATTATTTAAAATAGATAAATTTTGTTTAGGTCTAAAATTAATAAAGAATAAAGTTGATTATGTTTAGTTGAAAAAATATTTTTTAACCACTTATATTGTACATTTTTTAGTTAATAAATTTACCCTTTAATAAGGACATATTTTTTTATAACCATCTTTAACTGTTATTTAAACAGATTTATCTTTTAATAAAAAAATATTTTTTTATTTGACAAAACACATAACACCATAATTACTCTGCTTGATTATAATTATAAGGGACTAACTTTCCTACTTTAAAGAGTTAACACATATTTTTTTTTTAATTTTTAAATCATTCTATTAGAATTATATATTTTTTAAATTGTATTATATATAAAAGAGTACATGTGTTTCACTAGAGTTGGTAAAAATAGAAAAAAAAATATATAAAACACTTTGAAGGATAAAATTATCAAAAATGATTTATGTAAAGAAAAAACAGTTAAATACATTTAGGATAATTTTTTGTTGGTGATAAAATAAAAAAAATAAAATATATTAAGTTAATTATATTTATAAATTAAGAAATAGAAAAAAATTTAAAAAACAGTTAATATAAGAATAAAATTATAAAAAAAGTGTAAATTAAAATAAAAAATAAAAAAATAGAATGTAGATATAGGCATTTGTTCTCCCATCATATTACAGATAAATAATTGAAAAAGTAACTGATTAGTGTTTATCTGTTAGTTATGGAAAAAAACTATCTCATGCAGTTTTTACTTCAATTCATATAAAGTAAATGTTCCTTTCTTTCCTATTCTTTCAAAGACACCACACCAAAATTTAAAATATATATATATATATATATATATATATATATATATAAATTTGTATATAAGTATATAAATAAAGTTGTATTAATTTCATGATACACGCACTAGTTAAGACTATTACAATAAATATATAATTTATTAAAACAATCAATTAAATCATTAAAATTATTCATATTTATATTTTATATAATATTTTAATAAATTTATTTTGCTTTTCCTTTAAAAGTATAATAAAGTCACTGTAAAATGAAGTTTTGCATTGATCAATACATTCTCTGATTTAAATTAATTAAGAGAATTATGACTAATGTCAATTAATTGAGGTAATTTCCATCATTTAAAAGCAAATGGCAAACATTAGTTGCCTGTAGAATACAAACTTGTCCAAAAAAGAGAATATGGAAGATATGAGAAACATATTTTAATATAGCAGGTGAATTATAAGCACAAAATAAAGAATAATTTTTTTCTTCATAAAATAATTTATTAAATCAAAATTATAAAGTTACTTCTCATTTTATTTTAAACATTGTAAATATTAACAGAATTCATTTATTTATATTGTTATTATTTAACAGATAAAAGATTGACAAGATATGATTGAAAACTCTTTAAATACAAAGATACATCCAAACAACTAAGAAAAGAAAAAGAAGATGGAAGAGAGGTCAACAATTCAAAGTAGCGGAATGGGAAAGAGATTGCTTTAAACGCCGTCGTTGCCATCGCCGCCCGAAAAAAATAAAAATAAAAAAAAAAGCACCCCAACAATAAGAGATAGAGAGAGAAAGAAAGAGAGAAACAAACAAGTTGAATTGAATCTTCTCATCTCATAATCTCTCTTTTTGGACTCCAACAAACTTTCTCTCTGTTTCGTTCTCTCTCTCTCAAACGAAACCCTAGCAATTATTCATCCCTCTCTCCATTTCAATCCCGTGTTATTGATTGATCCCTTCCCATACAGGTCAGTTTTATCATCTCTATTTATTTGTTTTATTTATTTATGTATCTATTTTGTTTAATTGATTTTTTTGGTTCGCGAAGCTTCTATTATTGTTTCTCTTATACTTTTCCTATGAAATCATCGACTTGATTGGTGTTCTAGTACGATTTATCGCTGATGGATTTGCAGATCTGGTATTGCCTTTGAGTTTTGCTTTTTTTATCTATGGATTTTATTAAATTAGTCGGCAAATCGGAACTTTTGACATCTTTTGACATTCGAATTTGCACGACTCTTATGATTGGAGTTTGTAAAATTGAGGTACATGAATTGTTTTTGGGGTATGAAAGATGTTGAGGCGGTTCTTATTATTGATTTTTTGCTGTTGTTATTGTTTATTATTTTTTTTTAGGTTTATGCTACTTTTATAATAGCGGTTTTGCAGATTCGTATGATTGCTTACGGTTTATGTTGTTGTTGTTTGTTTGTGTGGGTTCAGTTTTTGATACCCTAAGTTTTTGATACCCTAAGTTTTTGTTTTATTTGTTTCTATCTGAGACAATATTTGTTCTGAAGTCTAAGTCTGTGTGTTTTACTGGAATTCCGTTTTCAGTTTGACTTTCGGAGGGTTCAGTTGTGAAGATGTTTCAGATAACTTTATGCTATATTTTGTTTGATATGGTACTGTGGTTTGTTCGGTTCAAACTTCATTTTTAAAGTTCAATTGGTCTTTCATTCAGTTTTCAGGTTTTATTTCAAAGGGTATGAATATAATGATATTAATTTGAATGGAGGCTATGGTAGCTGTGATCAATTTACTTGCTAACTATTCTATGAATCGTTTTTATAACTGTATAATTTATTTTTGCAGGATTGATGTGATTTGAGTCTGGTTAGTCAAGAAATAATTGATGGATGATGTTAATAGAAATGGATAAAATGTCTGCTCCTTCATCGAGGGAGCGTGCTCAACGCCTCTATGAAAAGGTATTACCTTCTTTTCCCTTTCTTTTGTGGCAATTCACTTTGAAGGAAACCTTAAAGAATAGAGAAACTAAGAGATGCAATTTAAATTGCTGCAATGCTCTACTGGTGTAAATTTTGTATAATCTGGTTAAATTCATTGATTAAAATGCCTCGCTTGGTATTATGGTTTATTTTCATATCGAAGCTTTAATGTTCTGCTAAAATATTGATTGTTAATCCTTCTCTCAGATATTTTGTAATGATTTTAAAATTTAGATTCTATGAAGTTGAAATTTTCTGCTAAAATATTGATTGTTAATCCTTCTCTCAGATATTTTGTAATGATTTTAAAATTTAGATTCTATGAAGTTGAAATTGACTTGCTTACGTATTGACTCTCTTTTTTCAAAATAGTTCTTTCATGATAAAATTGGCCATGGGAAAAGGCCATTAAAAATGAACTGGCATTTAAGTAATGGATGTCCACATTTGGAACCAATCATTGAATTGAACTGCAACTCCAGTGATTTGTTTTTCAATGTCAAGCTTCTCACTGTTAATCCTAAATAAATATATTAATTGAATTCTTAATGTTCTTTGACTGTGAGTTGCTGAACATAAAAATGAATGACTATACGTTGAAATTAAAAATTAGCAGAATTTTTTACTTGCTGTTGTTTTCCATGGTTTTCTTGTTTTTAACATTGATTTACATGAGCTCTTCTTGGTGAGATAGATACTAGAGGTCTGTTTTGTAACATTACAATGGTTACCTAGAACCTCGAATTTTGGTGAAATGAATACTAGGGGTCTGTTTTGTAACATTACAATTATTTGTTACATAGAATCTGGAATTGGAGAATAAGCGTCGGAGGTCAGCTCAGGCGCGGGTTCCATCAGATCCAAATGCTTGGCAACAGATGCGTGAGAATTATGAAGCAATAATTCTTGAGGATCATGCTTTCTCTGAGCAGCACAATATTGAATATGCACTCTGGCAGTTGCATTATAAGAGGATTGAGGAGTTTAGAGCATACTTCAGTGCTGCTTCTGTTTCTTCTACAAGTGCTAACCCATCCCAGGGAGTGAAAGGCCCTGCACGACCGGACCGGATAACTAAAATAAGGCTACAATTTAAGACTTTCCTTTCTGAAGCAACCGGATTTTACCATGACCTTATTACGAAGATCAGAGCTAAGTATGGTCTTCCTCTTGGTTACTTTGAGGATTCAGAGAATCGGATTGTGATGGAGAAAGATGGAAAGAAATCTGCTGAGATGAAGAAAGGTTTAGTAGCTTGTCATCGTTGTCTAATATACTTGGGTGATCTTGCTCGTTATAAAGGTATGTACGGTGAAGGTGATTCAAAGAACCGGGAGTACACAGCGGCTTCTAGTTACTACTTGCAAGCTGCTTCTCTTTGGCCTTCTAGTGGGAACCCCCATCACCAGGTGTTTGGCAGTCATGCATCCATTGTGATTTTTAATGGTTGCTTGCTTTATAGTTTTTTTTTTTTCAATGTTTTTCATGGTTTTAATATTCTATTTTAACGAGTCTGTTTTTCCAGCTTGCTTTGTTGGCTTCATACTCTGGGGATATGCTGGTGACAATTTATCGATATTTTCGTAGCCTGGCTGTAGATAGTCCATTTACGACTGCAAGAGAAAACTTGATAGTTGCATTTGATAAGGTAATGTGAACATGGCTTCATAGTTTTGCTTTTGTCGTTGTTTAAGTACTTTGTGTTTTGTTCTTTGCTTTGGCTTGTGATTAAACCTTTCGTCTTCTTGATGTCATATCATATCATGATTGTTGCTTGAGGACTAGAGTATTACTATGAGGATGAGATTCTCTTACTCTCAGTGTTCAATACTGGAAATAAGTGCATTAAAGAATCATGTTATATGTTTAGAGTGGTTGCATGTTGGTGGAGCCATGTTATCAGTACACATCTTAGGGGAAGTCCATGCATGTATTTTGAGTACATAGTTGTATTAATTTGGTGGTATAAAAATCTTTAAAGAAACATGCTGTGGTCTGGACCACTTTGGGATTAAAGAATACGTCCTTCAAGATGATTCTATGTTTATTGTTATATTTGTTAATGGGGTGTGCTAATTTTTATTTTTTTTTTTGTTTTCACCCTGGTGTCATGGATTGTCTGTGATCCTTTTGGTGCATTACATCACAATTATTCTAACTAGCTGTTGTTATAATTCATGATAGAATCGTCAAAGTTTCTCTCAGCTTTCTGGTGATGCTAAAGCTAATGCAGTTAAAGAATCTTCTGGGAGACTAACGGGTAAAGGAAGAGGGAAAGGGGAAGCAAAACATGCAACAAGGGGTACTGGTGTTGATGCCAGTCCTAAAACAGGAGCATCCACTATACAGGAAACTTATATATACTTCTGCACTCGCTTTGTGCGTCTAAATGGAATCTTGTTTACACGCACTAGGTGTATATTCTTAACATTTTCTGTCTATGTATTTTCACTGTTGATTCACATTTTCTCTGACCTGTACCTTTTGTTTCTCAATATAGCCTTGAGACTTTTGCTGAAGTTCTTGCTGCTGTAATCACTGACCTGCGTGAGCTTCTGTCTTCTGGGCAAGATGAAGAGCTGAATTTTGGGACAGATGCTCCCGAGAATGCACTTGGCATTGTCAGAATTGTGTGCATTCTAGTATTTACAGTTTATAATGTGAACAAGGAATCTGAAGGTCAAACTTATGCAGAAATTGTACAGCGTGCTGTTCTGCTTCAGAATGCATTTGCTGCTGCTTTTGAATTGATGGGTTACATAATAGAGAGATGTGCACAGCTGCGTGATCCTTCTTCTAGTTATCTTTTACCAGGCATTTTGGTTTTTGTTGAGTGGTTAGCCTGTTATCCAGATCTCGCTGCAGGCAATGATGTGGATGAAAGTCAGGCAAATTTAAGATCAGAATTTTGGAACCGTTGCATATCCTTCTTGAATAAGCTGCTTTCCGTTGGGCCTTTGTCTATTGATGATGAAGAGGAGACTTGCTTTAATAACATGAGCAGGTATGAGGAAGGGGAAACTGAAAACCGACATGCTCTGTGGGAGGACTTTGAGTTAAGGGGATTTCTTCCACTTCTTCCTGCACAAACCATCTTGGATTTTTCAAGGAAGCATTCCATTGGAAGTGATGGTGACAAGGAAAGAAAAGCTCGAGTCAAAAGGATTTTAGCTGCGGGGAAGGCTTTAGCGAGTGTTGTTAAGGTTTATGAAAATGTGATATATTTTGATTCAAAGGCAAAGAAATTTGTAATTGGTGTTGAGCCTCAAACTGCAGATGATTTTGTTCTTCCCTCCTATTCAGACATCCAGAATGCAAAAGAGTTAGTGCAAGAAAAACCTGCTGACAAATTAGAGATGGAAATTGTTCAGTCAAACCAGCACCAGCAAATGGAAGGAGATGAGGATGATGAGGTTATTGTTTTTAAGCCTATAGTGTCTGAGACACGAGCTGATGTGATTGCCTCATCATGGGCACCCAATGTGGGTTTGGAACCTGTTCTAAAAGCATCTGGAGGGGATTTAAAATTTCATGTTAATTCTACTCCTAACCCTCTGATGAATATGGGTCATCAAACTGTATCTGTTCCTGGTAGTGGTATGGTGCCTCAACACATGCTACCAGTTCAGCTACATACATCTAGGTGGTTAGAGGAGGAAATTTCTCTCGCTAACAATTTGAAAGGTCTTGGGTTATTTGAGAATGGGCATGCGATGAAACCTGGTGTACAAGAAGCTATTGGCTTCACCAACCATGTTTCGCTTCCTATTCCTATCCAACAACCTATAGGTGCTGCTGATACCAATGACATGTTTTATGGTATCTCAAAAGCTTTGGAGTCTGTAGTACCGTCAAAAGTTGATGCTATTGCATCTTCTGGAGTAGTTACTGATAACTTTGCTGTAAAAGCGTCAGCTTTGCCAGTTGGATCTAGAAAAGCCCCAGTCAGTCGACCAACTAGGCACCTTGGACCTCCTCCTGGTTTCAGTCACGTTCCTCCCAAACAAGGTGTTGAATCCACTGTTTCAGATTCAATTAGTGGGAATCCCATGATGGATGATTACAGTTGGTTGGATGGATATCATTTTCGTTCATCAACCAAAGGATTAGGCTCCAATGGTCCTCTCAACTACTCTCAGTCAAATTCTCAGCTAGTCAGTAATAATGGCTTCAGTCCTAATGTCAGCTTTCCGTTTCCTGGGAAACAAGTTCATTCTCTGCCTGTTCATGCAGAGAAACAGAATGGTTGGCAAGATTATCAAAATTATGATATTTTAAAACCACATCAGGATCAGCAGCTGCAGCCACAGCAGCTCACAGCTGGAAATCAGCAGTTTTCTCCTCTGCCTGAGCAATTTCAAGGACAGTCAATCTGGACAGGTCGTTACTTCGTGTGATGTCAGTATCAGAGTATAGATGGTATGCTTCTGTATGAATCATGTATAGCTATTTGCTTATTGTTTGTTTTTTGTCATGTTCATTTTTTTGCTAATGTAATTATGTATTTGAGGTTCTTGAAGGCATATTGCGAATGTGCTGCATCCTTTTGCTACTCAATCAAACTCCAACTTTGCTGATTCGTCATTGAATGTTGTTGGAGTTTCTTTGGCCTTGGCTTGTTGCAGGCACTTGCTACTACAAACGGTGAGTACCAAATTCTTCAATTTGTTGATATTTACAACTTTAAAGAGAACAATATTGCAAGTCGCACCTTCCTATAAATTTTGGTCTCATCGTCTTTTTCCAAGAATGTTGCAGAAGTCTGACGGGGGAACCTCTACTGCTCCCCCTTGTATTTTGATTTGTTTAACATTTTTGACAAATCATTACAGATTATGATGAGCTCTTCGGTCCCGGACTAAGGAAGATGAACATGCATCTTTACTGTTCAAAAGTTCGTTCAAAGTAAATGCCTTGTCTGGTTGGTTGGGTTGGATAGGTGGTGATAAATAAAAGACTATTCAGTTGTCTTGGAGCTTATATCTTCTGGGATTGGTGGTGTCGCAATGGTTTGTTCACTTTTATAGTGGAAACTTCATACAATGTTGCACCTGTAAAAAATCGTTGTTACCGTCATTTGGTTGCAAGTGGTCCATAGTGCTAGCCCTTTTTTCTGCCGCAGTGCTACAAATTTTATATAGTTGGGAAGGTTGGTAGATAAGAAGTGGGTGTCAAAGTTGGATAATGGGATATTGACATTATGGGGCTCACTTGTTGAGCACATGTGTTTAGTTGTCGCGTCTTCGTAAAGGTTCTTATTATGTGTTGAGTATGACGAGTGGTATAATGGTTCACTTTATCTTTCTCTATGTCGAGGGTTCACTCGAACTTCAAATAAATTGGTGGATTGTTGAATGCATATCCATCTTGGTCTGTATCAATACTATGATATATCTATCTATCCTTAGTCGGATTTACACCTTTTTTTTTACATTTTACTTTTACTAGTTGTTTGATTTTTAATCTTTCGTAGTTTGGAGCTTTTGAGTGTTTCTCATGCTCTTGATGTGTTGAAAGGGGGCAGATGGAAGTGAATGAGGGAAATGTTTAAGCTACTGTTGCTTGTGTTTGTTGGTTTGTCTAAATCAAGTAATTACGTATTTTATGTAAGTAAAGCCTTTACGAAATGTTCGTTTAACTCCTTCCGAGGAAACGAAGGACGAAATAGACGAATAGAAATTATTAGTGTTTGATGTGATGCATAGGCTGTTTTCGGTGAATTCGATATAAATCCATCTTCATGCAAGTCTTTTATTATTAAGAATTTGGTTATTTGTAGCAAACGCTTTTTACTATGCTGGTTTTACACTAAATTATAGGATGTAGTCGATAAGTAGGGACAATTTGTAGACAGTTACAGAGATTTTTGTTATGGTTTGGGAGTTTGATGGTAGTGTGTGCAGGCATGGCAGCAGCGAAGTTTCATTATATTTTAATAATTTGATTTTTTTTCTACAATCATTCGTTTTTTAATTTTACCTTTTAAAATTATAACTTATACATTTAATTTTTTAAAATCAAATGATTTATTTATTTACTTATTTTCTTATAATTATATAAATATAAACAATGAATAAATTAGTTTTTATTTAAAATTTTAAAGACTTCAATTGATATGTATTTTTAGAAATTACTTCAACAATTTTATTTCATTTTTGTTATTATTTATTTAGATATTTTTTTTAACGAACAAAATTTAATTCAAACACCAATATAATTTTTCTTCCAATTTTAATTTTATTGTAAACGTACATTTATAAAATTATTATGATTTATTCTCTCGAATTTAAATTTATTATAAAAATTAAATAATTTATCATTTATTTATTTTATTATAATTACTAGTTTAAAGTCTATATAAAATATTTCATTTCATTCTTTCGTACTTTTATTATCCTTTCAAAGTTTTAATTTAATAAGTTTTATAGTATTTTTTATTTGAATTTGAAATTAACTATTAATCATAATTTTAGCTTTATATAAATTTTAAAAAGTAAATGATTTTCTAAATATTTTTTATTTACCTCCTTTTCTCATGCAAATTAAAGATGAATGATTTCCATATTTGATTTTATTTTTAACGAACTTTTTTTATTATAAGATATTATTCTTTTACTTTTATCTAACCTTGAATCTATAAATTACATTACCTAATTTAACATTTTTAACTGTATATTTTAAAATTATTTGAAAAATAAATCACGTCTCATTCTTAAAGAAGTGTTGGGATACATAGATGTTTAGAAGTGTTGGATATAAGCTTTTCTTTTTGAATTTAATATCACAACATCGTCTTTAATTATGAGACAATTGATCCAAATAAGAATTTTGTTTTTTCAAAACTTAGTTCTATTTTAGTAAGAGTTACCAATACTAGCGGTAAAGCTTCCTTGACTCTCCTTATCTTGCTTTTGTCATAAGTTTTTCAAGTCTTTCAAATGTTTCAAGCTCTTTACTTTTGGTCATGTCTCATCATATTGACATCTTAAGAGATGATATTAGTTATGTAGTTTATGTTTGATGGAGTTGAATTTATCCTTCATTATTAACTAAAATGTTTCTTTTTATGTATCACAACAGTTTATCCTTAGGATGATATGAGGCTAATGAGTTTATTGTGTTTTTTCTGTTTGTAGATTTTGTTAAAAATTTAGGTTTGAAAAGTGGGTAAATTATTTCTAGTTGGATGTTTGATCATGATCTTTAAAATTTTGATTGTAGTTGAGTTTAGTTGATTGTGATGAATGAGAGTCAAATTGTTAAGAAAAAAAATAATCTTGATGAAGTGGTGAGGGTGCATACACATGATTAAATTAAAATAGATTTCTATCTTATTGTTTCATGTTTAAAGTATTTTAAAAAGTTATGTTTTGATTGATTAAAGATTTTGTATGAAATTGAATGTTAAACTATATGTAAAGTGTTTTTTTATAGTAAGTGTTTTGGTAGTATTGATATACACAACTTTCAAGTGAATTTGAAATATCGTTTTTTTAAGAATCTTAGATCTCATATATAGGATATTTGTGTTGCTGCTCGTTCTATTATAGATTAGGTTTGTTGTGTGAGATACTAAGTTTAGTGGTTCAACTTGGGAGATGGAGGAAACCATTAGACAAACCTATCTTTATTCCTTTCTCAGTATTACAATTTTGGAAGACCAAATTTTTTGTTGTTGGGGAGAATGTAATATCTTAGAAAATAGCTGCACAATAAAAACCAATCTAGAATTTAATTTTAGAGATAAATAAGATAACACATGAATATTTTTTTAACAGAAAAGTTTTTAAAAAATAGAAAAATCAATTATTCAGTTTTTTTTTATAATAACAACTACTAACTCTTTCTTTAAGAAGATATTCAGTTTCATTCTTATAAAAGTCACCAACTCTCTCTATAAAGAAATTTTGTTTTATTTTTATAAAAACTAACCAACTCTCTCTCTCTCCCAAAGTTGTTCTTTCCATTTTCTTTGTCTGTCACTCCTTCTCTGGTTTTCTTCATAGGATACCTGGAATTTTGGGGAACATGTTCTAAAGAATATCGATAAGGTGATACCCTTCTGTTTCTTTTTGGCGGAAGTGTGAAAGGCTCTGGTCCTGCTGCTAACCTGTCACTGTTAGTGACTTCATTCATAACAAAGACAACTCAGTAGAGTGAAGATCACTTACCTCTTGTTGGAATTCTCAGAAGGATCCTCATTGGTTGCGTTGGTCTCTCCTACGTTGACAGAGACATGCTCATTGGCTGCATCTACTTGCTCTTTTAGAACAGTTTCTCGGGAACTAAGGTTACTTAACCAACTTGGTGGTTCACTAGTTTTCTCCCCCTAAACATCAAGTTGGCTACTGAAGAAATATTTTGATTCTAAAAAATCACAATCCATAGTCACATTAAGTTTTTTAATCATTTCGTTCCATACTAATAAATTAGGTTCAAATTAGGTTCATTGTACATATTTACTTTAATTTTGTATTTTTGGCTTGTTTAAGAAGGGGTGAATTGAACTATCATTTTTTTTTTTTAAAAACTTTAAAGAGAGAATGTTAATCTTGATTAATCAATAAACTATAAAATCAGTTCAACACAAATCAAGCTAAACAATGAATTAAAATTAAAAATAACTCACTAAAAATATGATTTTCTCAATTTTCTTAATTTGACATAGTAAAACAACAATTTGAAATTGAAATTTAGAAACAATTGATTTAAATCTCACACAGTAGTATAGTCAAGAAAATATTAATCAATTGAATTACATATGAATCAATTGAGATAACTCCAAGAAATTTTAATGTAAATTTTTCAGTTTATTACACACCTCAATCAATTAGTTTGATAATCAAGACGGTGAATGTAAATTTCTTAAATTTGCACTAAAACACAAACAATCAATTGATATACTAACCAATTTAATTTTTGAGAATACATTGAAAGTTGAAAAAATTAATCAGATTTTAAAGAATACTATTTGTATAATTCAAGAACAAAAAAAACTAGGTAGATCCAACTGGACAACTTTATGAACACAGTAAGGACAACTCTCAGAATTAATACACAATACACCATATGTTGAATATGAAAAATTAAATTGATTTATTTCAAGAACAATTATTTATTTTTACGTAGAATGTACAATTGTGCAGCAGATCAATTCACAAATTTAAGATTAGAAAGAGAGAGAGATCAAACACACAAGATTTATACTAATGCATCCTTCCTCAAGGACTACATCCAATCTTTCTTGCCGACAAGTAAAGAAAATTTACTAATCACACTTAATTGTACACCCTATATACTCAAGACACTTTCTTGCACCCTTCAAGAAACACAACTATGTTGTTATCTTCTACTTTGGATTCTGCAATTTTAGATACACAACATAAACACACACACCAACACGCAATAATCCTCTATAACAATACAACTAATCACCCAATTGAACAAGTTTTGTAAAACTAAGATGTATCTACAAACAATTTGAAACAACCAGGCTTAAAACTAATTTAAAGAATCTCTGTTTAAGGTGAAGAATGCAAACTTTCAAAACTATAAAATCCACCCAAGAACTCCTTTTTCATTAATGATCCTCTTTGGAAAAAAAAAATCTTGATTTATTTCTTGAAAACTTCAAGGCAATTCTCTCACATATGTCCTGTATATCTCTATCTTTCAAAACTGTACAAAATACATGTATTTAACACTGTTTTCCAATGTGTTTTAAAATAGATTTAAAGATCAGTTATCTCTCAACCTGTTAGTTGGTACAAATCAATCGATTTAAAATTTGATAAATCGATTTATTTTTACCAAAAATAGAATTTTCAAAATATGTTTTTCCATAACCATTCTAGATTAATTTGTTAAGGTTTCTTGAGTATTTTTATTAGTTGAATTTTTGCACTTGTTCCCATCAACTTCCACACACACACAACTATAACAAAGTCTTCATCTCTTCTTTGTCTTCACTTTGACTGAATTTGCTTTTTGCTTGACTTCATCTATGAGATTTCTAACACTTTGTATTAACTTAGACTTTTATAATTGGGCTTATAAACTTAATTATAGCCTACACTTAGGCTCACATTTCCATCAAACTTTAGAGCGTGTACATATATATATATATATAACTTAATTGTTGTCTAAACAAGAGACAAGAAATCATTTTACTAAATTTTAAAGTTTTAGGAATTATCTCTTTTTTTCTTTTGTCTCAATTTTTATTTTTGACTTTGAGTTTCTTTTTTTTTCTCTCTTTAATTTTGACTTTGTTTGTGAATTACGTTTCTGATTTTAGAATCAAATTAGGAATCAATTTAATTTTGATTTGATAATTATATACATATTAGATTGAGTGATATTTTGATTTGATTTTTATAATTAGTTTAATTGATTAATTGTTTAAATTTGGATGTAAATCTTTAAAAAATTGTAATAAGAGGATTGTTTGACTCTTGAATCTGTGGATTGATTTGTTTTTACCTTCTTCCATTTTTATTTTTATTTTTATTTCTGATTCATTTTTTAATTTGTGTTTTATGTTCTCCAAATCCTTATACCCTCCAAAATTAATTTTTATTGAAAGAATACTAAAGATTGAACATAGTAAAAATGTGTTATGTGATAATCAACATTGGTTATGTTCTATATTGAAAAGTTTAGAGAAACTAATCTTTAATCGCAAAAGCTAAATTACTTTATATTACTAACTATCTTAATCTATGAGATTATTAATTTTACATATCTTTTTCCTGATTATATTAAAGCTTGAAGCAATTGGTGATGAAGTATTTGATATCTCAAACCATATTTATTTACAAGTGTTGAAGATTATGTTTGATCTTAGTTTGAGTTATAATTTTAGCTTTAAGTATGTTGTAAGTGACTTTTCAATTTTGATTTTATTTTAGTTAAGTTAGGAATTCATTTAAAAGTGTTCTAAAATATTTGAATGATTAGGTTTTGATTTAATATATCTGGAGTAAGTTTTAATTTCTTAAAATGTTCTTATTCTTATCGGATTGGTAAGGAAGTACACTTTAATAGATCAAAAGTATAATCTAATTTAATAAAATCATTTAATTCCTCCATATTTATACATGTCACTATTTTAATTAATTAAATATTTTTTAATAAATTAATATCGCTTAAAGAAATTATTTTAGCAATGTTAACAAATTAAAAATGTATTTTAATATATTAAAATATTTTAGCTTGACACTGGTGATATGTTAAATTACAATAAGTTTTAATCCTTTAAAACCACTACCTATATAATCAAATTAAAAATATAATGGATTGATTTAACAATAACTTTGGTACTTTTCTGTATTTCTTTATCTCTTATATGTTGTATGTTCATGAATGATATCAATTGTTGGATTGCTTATCACTAAATAAAAAATTATAATTAACGATTAAAACATAACTTTTTTTTATTTAAAAATATAATAATTAAAATGTAATTATTTAATTGTAATATTATATCACTTGACCTATATAATAAGATAATTGATGTCAGTTATAACAATATCTTAAGTTAGAAATTTAATTTCCTAGTTTGATGTTGGATTACCTTCTCTCATGCTAATTGGTTTTAAAGTTAAAATCTAACATGGTACCAAAATTCATATCTCATAATATTAATTGTCTAATTTGACATACTTAATTTAACATTCATATGCCAAAGGAAAGTTTTCAGAAATCACAAATTGTTTATCTCAATATTTTAAAGTGTAACTTATATATTTATTGAACAAATTTAATAAATTTTTTACTTTCTTCCTTTCTCTTTCAATTTATTGGTTTGACATTCATAAGTAAAAGGAAAATATTCAAGAGTTACATTTTGTTTACCTCAAATATTTTTTAGAGTAACTTATTGAACAACTTTAATAAATTTCTTATTTTATCCCTTTCTGTTTCAATTTTACGATATATGTATATATATATTATTCAAAGGTTATAAAGTAACTATAAACATATTTTTTTAATTCCTTTTTAAGTGTTATTTAAGATTATTGTAGAAAAGCTAAGAAATACAATAATTTTATTAATTTTAAAAATATTTATAAATTTTTTTATTTTACTATCACTATATATATATTATATATGTGTTAAAGAAGAGGTATATAATTGTGAAACATTAAAAAAATGAGGAATAAAGTCCCACGGGCACCGGCACCGGCACCAGCAATAGCACGGTGCATTTACCCAACAAACAAACAACACAAAACCCAAAATAATATTACTCACACCCAACCAAACCATTTATTGCCCACCAATCAAACTACCGCTCCTCATCTTCTCATATGTAAGAACAACAACCATAAAACAAAATATATATATATATATATATATATATATATATATATATATATATATAATAAAAATAGTTCAAATTTATATTTAAAAACAAAAAAAAAATCTTACTGTAAATGAAAATGAAAATTATACTAATAATGCTTCCAATCATTTTCAAGTATTCACACACAAGTGTTTCTTATATTCTATTTTTTAAATTTAACATAAAATATATGCTTTGAAACTGATATGTATTATTGGTGTAAAGATTATCTCTCAATTAGAAATTACTATTGATATAATTTTTAACATAATTATTTTAGATTTAATTAGGAAACTTGTAACTGAATATCGGTGTGAAAGTTTTATATTCTTTGCATAGAATATTTTTATACTTCAATAAAATGTATTAAAAATTGAGAAATAAGAGTGTGTTTGAAGAATATTATTTTTCTTGATTTCAGCTGTTTTTGGGATAAAAGAATGGTTTGGAATTTCAATTGTTTCTCTGGACGATAGTTTAAATGTGATTTTTTTCTAAAAATAGTTGCTTTTGTGAATTTAATCATTTGTAATTTATGATTATATTTAGAATAATGTTTGGCTTATAGACACTAACACACACACACTAATTTTCTAATTTTCTTATGTAAAAACTGATTTTTTTTTTCTAAATGAAATTAATTATCAAGAATTACTTTTCACCAGGTGATGAAAAATTGATTTTGATTAATAGTATTGATTATAACAATAATTTATCAACAAAATTTAATCTTTTTCAAAGAGAATAAAAAATATTATGATTATTATAATTATTATGTATTGAGATTAAAATATTCTTAAAATATTTTTGAAACTATAAGAAACATATAATAAGTGATCCTTTATTAAATTATTAAATAAAGGCGTAAAACTATTGAACCTCGTGATTTCTTCATCTCTCAAAATTTAAAATAAAAATAAAAAACCAAATATCAAAACCATGTTATTAGTTTACATAGGTACATTTATAGCTTTTGTTAAGGATAACATATATTTTTCATACTTTTTTTATAATTTTGTTTTACAATAATAATAAAAAAAACTGATCGACTTTTATATAATAGGTTTATTTCAGGTTTTAAATAGTTTCATTATAGAGTTATTAATTACCTATATGAATATTTTGATGTAATAAATAAAGTGACGCGAAAAAAATTTATTTGGTATATTAAAAAACTAATTACTTTTGCTAAAAATACGTTGTTCGCTTAATTAATAAATTTTGACAATTTACATTTTTAATATATAAATTTGTTATAATTTTCTTGTGTTTAGTGTATTTATTGTTACTGATAATATTTGTAATATCTGACTTGACTAAATTATCTACTTCACCATAAACTCAATAGAAGACTTGTAAAAAAATAATGAATATTTCAACATATAACTTAAACATAACAAAATATACATAAATACAAATTAATACAAACAAAATCTAAAATAGATTTCTAAAGTAGATTTCTAATATCCTATTTATGTTGCTTTTGTATCTATATCTATATCTTTTTCTATATATAATATAATCATAATAAATCATTACATAGATAACACATACTATATATAATATAATTATAACAAATCTTTACACAGACAACACATACAATTATTAAAATAAATTTTTAACATGGGAAAAATGTATATAAAAAAGACATTTTGATTAACAATCTAAAATTAATTTAATTTCATTGAACACACATAGATAAAAAAAAAAAAATCATATAAACCATACATAAATTTATACATAAAAGGATATTCACAAAATGGAATATCAATTGACATCTTTCATAAGACTCGTATTAAATATGTCATATTATATACTAACATCTAATCCAAGCTAAAACTTAAATTAAGAAACAAATCTAAGATTAACAAATTATGATAAGTTAATTACAACCTGAAGTGCATATCTACACATGACATGATGTATAATAACTCTCTCCTCCGCTTCTCATTACTTAATAGCTTAGTTCATATGACTTAGACTGTCAATGAAGTTAGGAAATATCTCATAATTGCATTTGCTTAAAGCACAACCCATACATAGTTTATATTTGTGGTCTCAAATTCATTGAATTCTTATTATTAATATATAAATTAATATTTTATTTACATTTATGTTTAATATTCATATTCCATCCCTTAAAAATACATAAAGAAAAGATTTCTTTTCACTTGAACAAAAAATCCTTCTTTTAAGCGAAAATATAATTGGGAGTAAAAGTCGAGTTTTTGCTTTATTTTTGTTTAAACAAAAATTCTTCACTTGAATGAAAATATCATATAATCAACTTCATACAACATAAGTAATATTGTTTTGAGAAGTTTTACTCAAAATCACTCTAACAAATACAACTTTCAAAGAAATTCAAAATGATCAAAACAACCATATTTTGTTCAAATATCATCATTCACTCATTTTAATTCAATCTTCATTACTCAAACTTAATATATATTTTTATTCACATCAAACTCCAAAATATAGGAAATTAACACATCTAAATCATATTCAAAATTTAATTTAAGAAACTCAACAAGTTAATATGTATAATCTAGCCAATATATCAACATCTCAAAAAGAGTACCAAATTCAAATATTTAAAAAACATCCTCTATTAACCAAAAAAGCAAATAACATTTTCACTCAATTTTAAACATTCAAATGTTAGAAAAATGTGACTTAACTAAACCAAAATGGGGTAAATTGATTTTAAAACTTTTTAAAAATGATTTATTCTTTTTTCAAATTCTTTAAAAAGTGTTTCAATTTGAAAATTTGAATGCAATTAATTTGAGACTCAAGATTGATAAAAGATTCTAAACAACAATATAAAGAAGATAGAGGAAGAAAAACATTGCGTAAGAAATTGATATTGGTTTAGATAACAAATAATCTTATATCCATTATCTATTTTTCAATCTTAAAATAATCATAATGTAATATATTTGAATGTTTGTACAAGTACTCACTCTAAGCAAACCAACATAAGACAACAAGCAATTACAAGACTAACTCTTGAACACACTCAAGAGGATATGTTCTACTCTCGGAACACTCAAAGAGGATACTACTAATCAACTTTTGATTAGACAAGAGGATATACATTGGACACGCTCCAACAACTCATAAAAAGGAAAGAAAGCACCAAAATTCACAACAGAAGCAAATCATAAGATAGATACAGTAACATAACACAAGCTTTTTGAGAATCGGAATTCTTTACATAATTTTTAGTGCTATCCTTCTACTGTACCTTCAAAATACATTGATTTTGATATTTTTGAAATATATTATTTTTTAATATATCACAAATAGTATTTTGAAGGAACAATAGAGGGACAACACCAAAATCCAATAGAGAATCTATACTCCCTTTTGAATTGTAAGATTGAAAACACTATTTTAAAATTGAAAATAATTAAAATTATATTAAATTAATTTACTTTTCATAGTAGTATTAGTTGTATAGAAGAGCGAGATCAATGTTTTATTTATAGAGTTCAAAAGACACTTATTAAGAACTAATTATGACATATATATTTAATCGATTATTTCAAGTTGATAATATATTATTCTTGTTGAAATTTGAAAAATAGTTACAATGTTTTTGTTTAATCGATTATGTCAAGTGTTAATCAATTATTTCAACTTTGAATTTAAATAAGAAAACAAATTTAATCGATTATGCAAAATTTTATTGGTTAATTTATGTGAATATTGAAAACACATAATTTTGCTCTTTGTTTTAACCAGGTAATCTACTATCTTATTTTAAAACATTGCAAGAAAAATTTTATCGACTAATTAAACTCTTAATCAATTAACATATCCATAAAATATTTTTTTTCTCTTGTTCTTAACTTTTTAAAACACTTTTCTTTTAATTAATTTTAATATAGGTGAAAACATTTATTTTTATAATATTTTTGGGCTTAATTTCATAATGAAATCAACTATTTATAAGTTTGGAATCTGTTAAATCTCATATTTTCATATCTTTTTATAAATAATTTGTTTCTTGTTATAAATAATTGATCACTCGAACTTTTAGTTAGATTTTATTCTAATTTCCATTAATTTTGTCAAATAATTGAACAAGAAGCATTGGATAAAAATCAACAAATTAGACCCCATAAATAAAGGAGGAAATAAAAGATATGATATTTTGCAGATGAATTATGCCCAATGCCACTTTAGTTGGGGCGTGTGCCAGTTGGACAGTGAGAAGTCATGGATTTGAAGTTGCATCCAATGCCACTAAAGTTGCATTAGGATTAGGATTCTGAAGGCACTATACTCCACTCCATCTAGGAGTTAGCCTCTGTTTGAGAGTCAATGTAGTCTTGAGATAATGGCTAGGGTTTGGAGGGTTTATTTTTCTCCTATTTGTATATCCATCTTCCTCCATTGTTCATTATTATCATCTTGTTATATGCATTTCCTTTCAATGTTAGTATTTTGTTTTTACACTCATTGTCTGTCGTGTTGATTCATGGCTTAATTGTTGATTCTTAGGATATTAAGAAATATCATTTATAATTTGTAATTAAATCAAAATACCAAATGAAAGCTTATGTCTAGGAATAGAGCATGATTAGTATATTATCTTAAGACCCTTGTGGCAATTGTAAGTTTTATTTTTATAATTGATCAATGAATTAATGCTTAATATATAAGCTTAAGCTTATTCACCTAAGGAATTAGGGTTTGGGGTATTATTGTTGATTGACATTGACATTTGTTTAAAAAGAAGGTAAGTGATTTTACGCATGAGAATGAAATTTGATGAAATTTAATCATAACAAAATTGCATTCCATATCCTCTCCATTCTTTTTCCACATTCCAAGTGCTCATAAAAAAATCAAAAAAATATTTCATTGTATTTTGAATAATTTTATTTTATTGTTTATCAATTTAAATATTGAGAATAATTTATAGTCTAAATTTGTTATCAATTACATTTATTGTCGTGTATTGTACAAGTTCCTTGGGAGAGAACGATATATGTAACACCCCGACTATTATTTAATTATTTGTAATTTAACTAGAATTTTGAGTAATTTTTTTCTTTTTTTGTAAAATAAAATTTTCGTATAGAAAATATGATATCATGATATCATTTTACAAATATAAATCTATGTCGACGTTTCGCATCTTTTGTAAATATTCTTAATATATTACGAATGACATATAAGTTTACAACAATAAGAGTTCTACATCAGAATATAAAACTGTTTATTCTATATATTCTAAGATATTAGAACTAGGTTCTTCATAAGTCAATCATCCAGAAAATCTTTCAAAGATTCTTTCTTGACAACTCTTATGAGTAGGTTCTGCTTCTACTTTTACAACAAACACATATGAAAGATAAATACGAAATGAGTGAGGTCTTTATAAGCCTTAAATATTAATCTTAATAAACTTAACAATCAATACAAACAATGAGACCCTATGAAATAAATAAAATAATCAAAACCAGTGAAAAACTGGAGATAAAATAAATAGGACCAGTGTATAATTAGAGATAAAAAAAAATAATTAGGACCAGTGCAAAAATTGGAGGTAAAATAAATAAAATAATTAAGAGCAATGCAAAACTGAAGATAAAATAAATAAAATAACAGGACTAGTGTGAAACTGGATATAAAATAAATAAAATAATTAGAACCGGTGCAAAACTGGAGATAAAATAAATGAAATAAAGAAAATAAACAGGACCAATGAATGATTGAAGATAAAAAGATAAAATAAATGAAATAAATATGATCAGTGCGTAACTAAAAATAAAATAAATAAGCTAGTATATAACTGGAGGACCACTACACAAGACTGAAGATAAAACAAATAAAATAAGAAAAACCAGTACAAGTGGAGATAAAAGAAATAGAAAAAGAAAAAAGTAAGATAATATATAATTTAAGATGATTTAAAATAAATAATAGAGACACACTAGAAATAAGTTACAAATGTTGTTTATATATGATTAAAGAAATCCCTTATTTAAATTCCCTTTTTCTCTCCCTCTCTTCTCTCTCCTTCTCTTTCTCCTTTCTCTCTCTTCCTTCTATCTCCTCTTTTACCCTTCTCTCTTATCTTTCTCTCTCTCCTTCCTCTCTTCCATCTCCCTTCTACCTCAACCAACTCCACCTTCAATTTATATAACCTTAATTTTATTTTTATTTTCAATTTTTTTAAAGAAATGATTACATATTAAATGTAATCTTACCTCATCTTTTTATCCTATTCTTTCTTGTTCTTTTATTTTTTTCATGTGTTAGAAGATTCCTTTAATTTAATTTATTAATTATTTTTTGATTTTTGATTTTTTTATTCTTAAACCTATTTTATTTATAATATCAATATATTGTTATTATTATTATTTATTATTATTATCATATATATATATATATATATATATATTCATTTTGTTTGGTCAAAACGTTCTCTTTTAAAATTATTTAAAACTATTTGATTTGTTTTGTAACGTTCAAATACAAAATACTTAAAATGAGAATCTAATAACATTGAATTAAAATTTAAGATTTTCTAACTATTATTTTAAGATAAAATAACTAATATATTTATTTAAAAACAAAAATGATATAGTAGGTGAATGAAAAAAAAAAAATACTATAAAGATACTAACAATTGGACATAGTGTTGAACTAAAACCTTTTAAAAACTTCTAAACACATATAAGGAAAGTTAATAAATCATTAACATATTCAAACATCAATATTCAAATAACTCCACTTGAGAATTAACATTATTCTTCAAATTTAATAATTTTCAAACTAAAATATAATTCTTGCATATAGATTATGATCTTGTGTTATATCCATATTATCTATTTTAAGATTATAACAAAATCATAAATACTTTCTATTATTTCCTTCCTCTAAATAAAGTTTCAATTCAAGTAAGAGAATCACTCAACCTCAAAACCTAACATTTCATTATTATTCAGGTCAAAAATACCTACCTAGCCAATTAGACTTAAACTTAACAAAATTGGTTAAAATTAGAAAAGAAATAATCAAGTGTGAGAAATATATTTCATTTTGTTTCTCTATATTTATAAGAAAAATGAAAAAATAATTTTATAAAATCTAAAAGAGTAAGTAATACCATAGAATTTTGAAAATGACAAATAAAAATAAAAACTTTTAAAAATTAAAGTAATTATTTTATTTTATTTTTATGAACCAAACATTGATGATTAAAGAAGCCAAATAAAGAATTAAACGTCATTATATGATTCCTTAAGGAGAATTCAATTACCAGTGGTACTATACTACAGTTGAAACTGACTCCCACCTACACACGGTCTACCTTGGGAAAAGATAATTTGACACTGTTCACATTTAACTTCCATTTTCACACTTATATTTATTAATAAAATAATAATATATGATGAATGTAAGAAGGGAAAAAAACATCACCACCCTTCTAGCTTTATTTATATATACACCTCATCATCTTCCTCATACCTCCGAAAAATCCAAAATCCTCAATCCCAAAACCTCGTTCTCTCAAACCAAAACCAATGTGCGTCCAAACATCGAACCATTTACCCCTTTTCTTAACCGTTTTCCTCCTCTGCCACCACGTCACACCCAGCCCCATCAAAACCGTCGTCGTTTTGGTAATGGAGAACCGCTCCTTCGACCACATGCTCGGCTGGATGAAGCGCCTCAACCCCGCCATCAACGGCGTCACCGGCTCCGAGTCCAACGCCCTCTCCGTCACCGACCCCAACTCCAAACGCTTTTTCTTCAAAGACCAGGCCCAGTACGTGGACCCGGACCCGGGCCACTCCTTCCAGGCCATCCGCGAACAGATTTTCGGCTCCAACGACACCTCCGCCTTCCCCCCGCCCATGAACGGCTTCGCTCAGCAGGCCTTCTCCATGGACAACACCACTCACATGTCCCAGAACGTCATGAACGGCTTCACCCCTGACCTCGTCCCCGTCTACAAAACGCTCGTTTCGGAGTTCGCCGTTTTCGATAGGTTTCGTTTCTCCCTCTAAGCAACTCCTTTTTCTCTTTCAATTTTTCATAATATTATTATTAATGAATTTCAACAAAAAAATATAAATATCTAGAGACAGCTACTTCACGTGTCATATTCACGAGCGTATCATTGCCATGTTTTTTATTGTTTTAATTTCAAACCATCATTACAGGTGGTTCGCCTCCGTGCCGGCCTCCACTCAGCCGAACCGTCTCTTCGTGCACTCGGCAACATCGGGCGGCGCCACCAGCAACGTGGCGATGAAGCTGGCGGCGGGGTACCCGCAGAAAACGATATTCGACAGCGTGTACGAGGCAGGACTAAACTTCGGCATATACTTCCAGAACATTCCGGCCACGCTCTTCTACCGGAACCTTCGGAAGCTGAAGTACTTGCTGAAGTTCCATTCATACGACTTGTCGTTCAAGCAGCACGCGAAAGAGGGGAAGCTGCCGAGCTACACTGTGGTGGAGCAGCGGTACATGGACATTAAGGTGTTCCCCGCCAATGACGATCACCCATCGCACGATGTGTATCAAGGGCAGATGTTCGTGAAGGAGGTGTACGAGACGCTGAGGGCCAGCCCGCAGTGGAACCAAACCCTCTTTCTCATCACGTACGATGAGCATGGAGGGTTTTACGACCACGTGCCTACCCCCGCGCGTGGGGTGCCCAGTCCCGATGGGATTGTGGGCCCCGAACCGTTTAACTTCACCTTTGATAGATTGGGAGTGAGGGTCCCCACCATTGCCATCTCGCCTTGGATTCAGAAGGGTACAGGTATGTGATCAACTAAATGTTAAACCAAAATATCCCATTTCTTGCATGCACTTATGATTAAATATTATAATATTTTTTATTTATGGCAAAACTATTTTTAATTATTATGTAAGGTTATTTTTAACAATGTAAATATGTTAAAGGAAATAGACCATTAAAAGAATAATATAGACATAACCAAGATAGCTTGAGATCATCTTTTATCTAATTTCAGAATTTTTTTATTGGTTGAAATTTATTAATAAACGTTATAAAAAATTATGGGTTTCTAGTCTTATTTAATATTTTTTTTATCATGATGTAGTAGTTTTTAATAAATTCTATCCAATAAAAGATAACCACTTTTTTTTATCTATTTTAATTATTATATTAATATAAATTGTTAATCAATTTTACCTATTTCCATTCGTTTATTTTATATATTTTATTTTTTTTCATCATTATTAAAGAGGTCATAGAAAAAATAAAAGAAATAGAATATTGAATATGTTTATCTCAGATAATGGGAGTTAAAAACAGATGACTTTTAGTTTCTCTCTAATTTGTGTATTACTAATTACCAAAAGAACAAAAAGTGGTTGTTTGATCTGTTATTGTTTCTCTTTTTTTTTTTTTTATTTAAAAAGTTTTATTTGTTTTCTTGATTTTAGAATTGTGAAAGAAATGATGAAAGAATTTTTTATGTTATTTTTTTTGTCAAAATAAATATTCTTTTTAACCTAAAACAAAATAATCTGATAATTATAATTTGTGTTAAAATAAATTAATAATTGATGGTAAATAAAATTGTATTATATAAATATACGTATATATATGTATATATTTATTTATTCTAATATATAAATAATTTAATTGTATTTTTTATTTTTAGATTTGCACATAAAATATGTTTTTTTTTGGTTTTTTCATTTCATTATTGAGAAACTGAATGATATATGCAGTACTTATCAAAGTCACAGTTTGTTTACTATTGACTTATTTTGACATGTATGGATTCTGCCTTTTCTCTGTGTCTATTCTTATCCTGTGCACAAAATTGATGCAGTCATTATATCTAAGATACAATCTTACATTCCAGTATGAACAGTTTTGGGCTTTTCTCTATGAACAGTTTTGGGCACATAAATGTTCAGTTAGACAGCACTATTGATATGCCGATTTATTGCTCAACAAACTTGTGAGAAGAATACTAATATTCATAGATTCTCTCATCAAACTTTCCATGCACTCTGACTTCACATGTTTTCCCTTCATGATCTTAATAAAATAACTGGCTTTAAGTTAGGCACGACTCATCAATCACAGGCTCACACGGAAAAAATTAATTTTCACACTAACTTTAAAAATAGACAATACACATAAAGTGGGGTGTGGTGTGCTGAGTGGGACCTTTTACTTTTTTGGTCTCTATCTTCAGTTGTCAAAGAGTGCAGTGTGAAACCTCATTACTATGAATATTTCCTAGCGGTGACAAATCACACACCCACAAGCAAGAAACTGACCTTTGGTTTTATGCTAGTTCATTATGTGTAAGCAATGTAGTTGCCAATGCTCAAAGCAAAACCAAGGAGCAATAATGCTGGGATATTATTATGGTTTGGTTGACTTACTGATAAGGCTCAAATGGGTTATCTGAGGTGTTTTTGGTGGATTAATATATCACTTTTGAATTATAACTTGATAGCTCACTATGTGTTGTAGGCGAAGATTAATAAAAAAAAAAAATAAATAAAAACTTCAAGTGGGTTGAAATATGTGTTCTAGTATTGTTGAAAAGATAGAAAAAGGCGATATAAATTGATAAGGCTTGTGCAACCCACTACTTTTTTCAAGTACAAAGATTTATGCCAAAGCTGAAAGCCAAAATGTGAAAGAAATTGATTTGTGGTGCCTTACAGGAAATAAATTATCCTTTACTTGGTTAGTGACATGATGCCAGGGTGGAAACTTCAAGGCTCTATCATGAATTCAGGACAAATTTAGGGTGGGTTAATAAATTTGATCATAATAATTGCTTAAATTATTCTTACATTCTTTATTCAAGTCAAATTTTTATTCATATATAATAAAACTGTAAATTAAATTTGACTTGAAAAAATTATTCCTACTATAATAATAAAAAAAAAGGGAGAGTCATGACGTAACGTTTTGTCTCAATGACGGTTGATCATGGGTTTGAATCTAGAAACAACCTCTCTGTATTTGTATTTGTTTGTAGGATGAGACTCTCTTGTATTTCTGTATATCAAGGAGCCTTCTTGGCACTGAGGTACATTGCTTTTGTTTATATAAATTTTAGAAATTATAATTAATGAATTAATGAAACATGTGAGTAAGTACGAAGCTTTTTCTTTTCTCAAATTAACATTATATTGGACAATTATAGTGTCCACTTGAATGGAACCAATGAATCTGATTTGTGTACCATGCAAAGCTATGACATAGATGAATTATTTGTACAAGTTTTTCTGATTTGTTATGGTGATATACAGTTGTTCATGGGCCGAATGGGTCACCAACTCCTACATCCGAATATGAACACTCATCCATTTCAGCAACAGTGAAAAAGCTCTTCAATTTGCCTTCATTTCTGACCAAAAGAGATGCTTGGGCTGGAACCTTTGAGGGCATTGTTCAGACAAGAACAAAACCAAGGACAGATTGCCCAGGTTAGTATCCTTGATCAACTAATTAGACTATAATCACATTTATGTATCATTAAGCAACAAATCCCCCTTTTTAAATTATTGAAAAAGTACTAATCACATATCATTCATATGTATTTAGAAAACTTTATACCTACATGAGAAAAATGTAATTTATAATTTAACAAGGACTATAAATTTGCAATAGGTTTAAAATCGAATCTAATACCTTTGATGACATGTACCTTAATTTTCAACTTCTAATTAATTAATTAATTAATTATATATATATATATATATATATATATATAAATAACATCTAAAATATAAAATCACAATAAAAAATAATAATTGAATTTGAACTAAAAACTATTGAAAAGGTAACAAAAAAGAACTAGAAATGTCCAAATATAAGTAATAAAATAAGATCAATTATATACAATGTTTTATACCTTTTAATCCAAGCATGCCTATCACATAGGAAATAAAATAGAAGTCAAATTTATTTCAAATATAATTTTCTAGACCTTTGAATCCAAACATGCGAAGAGAGGTTGATTACAAGTACTTCACTTTCCTGTTACACTTGGTTCTTATATTCTATAACCTTTGAATGCTCACACGAAACAGTAAGTAGAGGGAAATGACATTCACCACTGCATATTTTACACTTTGTTGATTCCTGCTGGTGTTATTTTGGTGCAGAGAAACTTCCAACCCCAGTAAAGATCAGGGAGGGAGGGCCTAATGAAGATGCCCAGATGAGTGAATTTCAGCAGGAATTGATCCAACTTGCAGCAGTGCTTAAAGGAGAAAATATCCTCACTAGTTTTCCAGGTAAAATAGGGAAGGACATGACTGTTAAACAAGGGAAAGATTACATGGATGATGCGGTTAGAAGGTTCTTTGAAGCAGGTCGTTATGCAAAGAAAATGGGAGTGAATGAAGAACATATAGTCCAGATGAAGCCTTCTTTGACTACGAGACCATCCAAATCTTCAAACAGAAACCCTTAGAAAGCATGTAGCATCAAATAGATAAAGAAATGAGAGCAATCATTCTAAAGCATATAAAAAACATCTATACATAGTTGGAAAAGAGTCATGTATTTTAAATTTAAATATTGACAACTTTTATGGTATCCATCTTGTCTCTCTTATTTCCTGAGGCAGTGTAGAGATCTCCACTGACTAATATCTAAATGATATGAAGTTGGAGTACATAAGTTGAAGAAAGTCTATGACTTTATAATAGAGTTCATGCTTGATGTTGAGTGACTTGTATTTTTATCACAGCATTTGGAGTATGTTTTTTCTTTCTTTTATAAAAAAGATGTGACTTTTCCTATTAATTTTTCTTAAACATGCTCCTTGGAAATCACTACCACTTTGAACTGATGTATAATTCACATATATACTATCACTCAATTCAAAACTTTGGGTGGTTACTTCCATTTTCCTTTTTCACTGCATATTTGATACATTGAACTGTAAATATAATATTTTGGTAAGAAGTTGATTCCATTGATTTCCCTCTGAAAAAGGTCTACTGAAAAAAGGTTAACTGACCAACTATAAATTCATTATATATGTTTCAATACCAACAATTCCCTTGCTATAGAAAAAAAAAAAAAAATCTATTTTCAGACCTAGCACAAAAACATCTTTTTGTATTAATCACAGTTCTTCTCGGGGTGAATAAAGTCTATTTTTACGTGATCCGAATTGTTGGTTGTGGTATAGTAGCCACTAGCATGAGGGGCCTAAGGATCTGTGGTTTATTTTCTTTTCCTCAACTTCTATTTAATGAATCCCATTTAGGTATGTTAGCAGTAGCTTCATTGACCATCTTTATAAGCTGCACCTGCAAATGATCATCACAGTATCTATTAGCTGCCAAAACTAAATGACCACAGTATAAATAAAGCTTCAAATAAAAACAATTGTAATTTTAGGGTTTGATCAGAAACTTTGCAATATCAGCTTAAGACTCTAGCAAACACTTAAAGTTAGAAACACCACCAAATTTTGCCATTCAATTGATTTTCCAAAGCCTCAGTCATTGGAGTCTACTGCGTCTTGCATATATGTCACAGCAGAAGAATTAAATAGAAAGAAATATTATTTCATTTATAAAACTTAGCCATGCCACAAAAATATCTATAAGAGACCAAAACAAAAGGTTAAATGCAATGTCAAATTGCAAAGATGCACATTCGACCGAAACTTTGTTTTCTTTTGAAAATTTGTAGACTAGGACATACCACACTTTCAGGAACTCCAGGAGGGGGTAAGGAAAGATTTTTGGGTGGAGGACCTGAGAGATAAGATCTCTTGTTAAAACGCCAATCTCCAATCTTCCCATATGTCAATTCCCCCTGAATGGATAAGCAACAGGAGTAAATAACTTATGCAACAAGCAAAGTTAAACTTCTAAGACTCAAATTTTGCACATGAACAGCCACCAAAGCAAAGGGAATCTCAATATAAAACAGAAAAGAAGAAATCAACTCACCTTTAAATTGTAGTCACATGCATAAGTATAATGGATTATAAACTTGTTCCCAACATCTAAGTCCCATGGTGGCTGCAACATTTCAATAATGCATGCCATTAACCTCAATGCTGCTTCCTTAAGTAAAGATGGAATTCCTCATTCACAAATAAACAAACCTGGAGCATGAAGTTATCATGAAGAATATGCCGTACACCGTTTAATGCCGAGGCCACAGCGTATGCATACCTGAATTCAACAAAACAATTAAAGCAGAAATGGATACTGACAAGTGCCAGGTCAAAAACTGATAACTGAAGTAAAGCTCTACAAAATTTATGCAATACCACTCACATTTCAAGTACCCATCCAAAAGTTTCATCAGTTTCTTGATCATCTTTCATTTGTAGGGAAACATTCACCCATGTGGGAGCTATTTCCTCCAGCAAGGACTGATGTTAGAAAAAATCAGTGCCTCTATGGAAGCTATCATGCTTTATATAATAACTATAGTGGTTAAATGTCCAGACATGTAAACTATTGGTTGAGAATTCACCTTCTGAATGATTACAGGAGAATTGCCAATGGGGTCAATATCTGTAATAGGACCGTTAGCCTTAGGGTAGAATTTCCTAATTATTTTTTCATGTTTATCTGGTCTTATATAGAAAAATGGATACCCTGCTGGTTGGTTTCCATTAGCTAAATTAGGCAAAGGTTTTACAAATATGTGGTCAGGTTCTGCCATCAAAATATACCTGCATCAATCATGAAATGCCTTCTTGTTAGGTTTTGTTACTGAAGAGCATAACATCCTAGAAACCAGAATAAAGAAACTTACTCTTCCTCAACATTTGCTTTCTCCAGCCACTGAACAAAAGCCCATGGCCTATTCATGACAACATAGCCCTGACAACAAATAAACAGACAGGTTTTTTTGAGACATCAATTCAATAGTAAGGAATACTAAAAAAATATCTCACATAACGAAATTGGTGATAAACTTTCCAGTGGAGAGTTAATTGATTCGGTTATCTGACCAGTTTGTTGTTATTATATTCTGCAAAAGGATTTGAAATGTACAATAGTATTTAAATGCACAGAAACATGAGTCAAGCTACTAGTGAGTAATTCAGCTGAATAAAGATCTTTTTTCTCTTAAATAAGATGATTTAATTAACTAAGCCAACAACATCCAATGCTGACTGCACGTGAAATATGAATGAAAATGAAGATTAGCGAAATTCAGGTGGCACAAAGCACCTCATTTAATATTCAAAGCTTTTAAGCTGGTGTTTGAGTGTGTGACCTTGGGTGAAAAACTTCAGTATCTGCTTATAGATTGATACTTTCTGAAAGAACTCATGGTAAAAGTGCAAAAAATGGGAAGATGCTCTTTTAGTCTAACTTTAGATAAAAGTATATCAGCAACCAGGTAAGAGAGAGATTAAAGTTGCAAACTTTTTTATGATAAAAACAACAAAATGTAAGTGGGGCACATGTCTTCAGATTATTTCAGTAAAGAATGCCACATAACTCCGCACTTCATATCAATGCAAGACAAACTTCCTCAAAAGTTTCAGAAAAATCAAACTCTTACAATGAGAAGAATGGTAACAATCATTTAGATACGAGGAAGTGATCTAGTAGGTACTTGTTTATACTGATCTCTCTTACCCCTCAGGATGTTTAACTTCCTCTTTTCTGTGAATCCTTCCAGACAGCTAAAATTGCTAAATATGAGTATATTACTTAACACAAACATTCCAAGAGATTCAAATGCACTATTTCAACCAAACAAGATTAACAAATAACAATAAAAGTTTGGTTATACTATTAGTTTGGTCCCTGTGGTTGTCTCTACTACAAGTTTTACACCCTACACAGTTTTTTTTTTTTTTTAGCGATACTTTCTCACTACCAGAGAGTCTTCTATGAAATTAGTGAGGAGCCAAAAGCTAGGCTGACATGCATGTGTACAGACCAAAACTTTCAGAAAGGAACTAAAACTTCAAATATGAACAACTATAAGGATGAAGTGAATAATTTAACTTAAAAGTTACATAGGTTAAAAAGATATGAATTCTGACAGAAGAAGCTGAAAATATTGTACCCTATCCAAGCCTGCAGGAAGTGGATCAACCACAAAAGTAGGAATCTCATCCATCAACTGGTCTGGCCTTCCTGAATGCACTATTCTGGTGAACTTTCCCATGTCTGATCCAGGCATGTCCTTTACCTTCTTATACCAGTAGTACATAATCCGGCATTGCCATTGGCTATAAGCTGCATCAGTTGCAGTCACCACAACATGGAATTTTGAACGGGAATTTCCTAATACCATCATCTTTCCAGGCATCCTGATAACAGGATCAAGAAACCCCAACTCATCTGCTACCCAGCCTCCACCCTTACGGTGTTTGATCATGAATACCAAATTGTAAATGACAAAGAAAAAGGCAAAAACCATAACAAGGAGCACAAGGAGTGACTTTGTACTTGTCTTGTTTTTTCTCACAATCATTTTTAAATTCTTGACTTATTCTGTTATTCAAATACCAATCTCTAAAGCTCCAAAACTAAACCCAACTGTACTAAAGCTAACCAAAATACAAGTTCTATTCATAAAAATGTACACAATTGAAACAACTCCTTGCTTCAAGTGTTGTCACTGGTGATTTGTGCAGAATAAAAGGTCCTAGAAACTGAAAGCCATGTAAAGATGAGAACACAAGAGTAGAACAAAATTTCACATAAAAAGCCTGATGTTCTTCTGAAATTCAAGGTAATCCAATGGGAGAAGTTGGTTTGAATCAGAAAAAGAGAAAGAAGGAAACTTTGGACATAAGAAATGAGAAAAATAGCTTGGAGCAAAAAAGCAACCGATAGAAAGAGAGTGGTACTTTGAACAGTAGCAACATGTGGAAGCTAGAAGGAAAAGGGAAGTTTTGAAGCATGAAGAGATTGCTATAACTAGCTTTCTGGATTCAAAGCTGAATACTCTATACTACATGCATGCACTGAGAGAAAGTGAGAAAGTGGAGTTGGCAGGGAATGAAGAAGATGGATGTGGAAGCAGTGTGGTAACTGTTCAATGTGGAACATGAATGAGAGTGACACCCCAAAAGATGAAAAGATCAAGGGTAGCTGACTAGGACTGTCTGGACCAAATCTTGGTCAGAAACATTCCATTTTGTCTGCATCAGAATCAAAGCAAATTATTGTGAATATTCAAAAGGAATTCTCCACTTCAGGTGCTAGTGGATGCCTTTGCCATTCATAGGTGTAACTGTGTAACAGCACCAAGCCCTGTAGTTACTTTTCTTTTGTCTTTTGGCTCAACTTGCATCTTTTCTGCCAGCTTGTTCCTTCTTAATCTTCAGTTTTAAAATAATCTTTTTTACTTTCTCAATTACAAAAGTATTAGTATAATGCTTTTAAGAATAAATAAGACCATAACCATAAAAGTATTGTACTGATACTTTTAAAAATTGTACCTACAATTGTGTATATATAATTTGATTCATCATGTTTTTTTAATTATTTTAAATACTTTTTAGAATATTAGTTTGGGACTAAGAGGGTATAAATATAGATTAATTCTAAGCTCAACTTTTTCATTCACTTTTATATTTATATAATATTTGTAGATAGTACAGTATTAAATAATCTTTTACAGATAAATTTTTCTTTAAACTTCATCAAAACTCAATTATCAACCCTCAAGTATATAAATTTGATTTTTTAGGAATACCATTTTTTCTACGTAGAATGAACTACCCTCCTTTTTAGTAAAAACAAAAATAACTAAATCTTTTGTTGGGTTTTAAGGTTTGTCCTAGAATAGAAATGTTAAAAATAATATTCGATAGTAAAACTAATGCTGACAACACATACTAATGCTAATTTTTAGTTGTCAGTTTTAAGATTTTGTGTGAACTATCTACATAAAAAAATCCATCAACTTAAATAATTTTATAGTATTATTCAATTATAAGATAGTATTATTCAATTATAAGATAGTTTTTTAATTTATAACAATTATTTTATAAAGTATATTAACGATAAATTCTGAATGGTTGACTGTAAGTAAACTTTTACTTAAATACATATTTATTAGCTTTTAACCCATCTCTTTTAATATCATTATGAGAGCTTCTTCTTGTACTTCCATAATATCACACTTTTTCAATTCCGAAATTAATCTTGAGAAAAGATAAAAATCTTAACCCATTTCTTTTAATATCATTATGAAAGCTTCTTCCTGCGTCTCCATAATATCATATATTTTTCAGTTCCGAAATTAATTTTGAGAAAAGATAAAATGTCCTTATGCTAAAAATTCAGACTTTCAAATTATAGGATCTGAAAGTTATTTAAAATTTGTTTTGACTTCTGAATAATTTAATCCATCCCAATCATATAATATTATTATAAAGCACATAACAAATCGCAAATGTTTTCACCACCAGTCACCCAATGTGACTATGCTACAACAGAAATGTACTTCAAATTGAAGCAGTGCAGGAAAGAGTGGTACAACTACAAGAATGAACAGAGAAGAGTGCACCCAAATTCTAAAAGGTAAAACGGTGCAGAGTAAAACGAGGCAATGGAGTAAATGGTAGTTTTAGGTTTTAAATTTAATGGCAGAAATAATTTCGTATTTTCAATGAGAACATGGAAATGCAGATTAATGTTATGGAAGCGCTCTATCTTTATGGTATTTATTGCCTGCACCCCTCATTTGCTTTTTGCACCCCGTCAATTTGTAAGAATCCCATAAATACCCCGTCAAAATATTGAAAGGTAAGAGTGGTGTGGGTGGTGCGTTTTGTCTCCGACGAGCATGGTAGTGGGTGGTGCAAGTTAGTCTTCTCTGGAAGTGTCTTCGTGAATAAGATAAGTTGGTTTTGCTGTTGTATTTTCATTTGGTGTAGGGATTGCAAAAAATGGGTAGAAGTTTATTGCAGAAATCATTTTCTGAAAATGACTTTTGGAAAATGAAATCTGAAATGGATTGAAGGGTGGATGAATAGATTATGAAAAACGTTTTTCATAGTTACATTTTGTATTAAGGAAATTATTTTCTGAAATGAGAGGTGTGAGGAGAAGTGGTTATAGAAACCGTTAAGTAAAAAAGAAAAATAATTTATGAAAAACATTTTTCAAAAGAAAACTTTTCTATTCCAAAAAAATATTTTCATTATGAAAAAAGGTGACTTATGCAAAACCTTCTCCGAAAAAGGTTTTTTTAAAGTCAATTTTACATTTTAGAAATTCAGAAAGTTACTTTTGAATTTCGGAAAACGTTCCAAACTACTTTTTATACCCCAAAATTTATCTTGAAAACTAAATCCGAAAGTCATTTTTATACCCTCTTATGAAATACCATTTCCGAAAGCTATTTTTATATCTCTAAAGATAGTTTTAGTATTTTAGAAGTATGATAGCGTACAAGAAGAAAATAAAAAGGTGTAGGAAGCAATTGTCAATCTTTATTCATACGAGAGCTCCATTGATAGCGGATGTTTAAATTTAGGTAATTACTTAATGCACCTCTACTTTTTGATCTGCACTCCCACAATTTTTAAATAATTATTTTACCCTTTGTTGTATTGACGTTTGGATTATTTGTACTAAATTTTGGAACATACTTTCTAAAATTTATGAAATACAATTCTGTAACACATTTTTTAAAAAGATTTTTAGAATAAAATTTTAAAGCACATATAACATATTCTGAAACAAGCTTTTTAAAGTAAAAATTTAAAATAAACTTTCTGAAATGTATGTAATATTTTCTAGAATATGTATTTTGGAATGATTTTTTGGAGCAAACTTTATAGCAAACATTTTACATGTTTAAAAAAAAAAAATTAGAATGAATTGTTTTCTTCTTTTAACTGCTGCGTTTTTTTTTATAGCAATAATAGTATAAAAATGATAAAAGTAATGACAATAATAAATGATAGTGAAGTGAAATTTAATTATTTATAATTACATATATTATTCAAAATTGAGAGTGAGTACATCTTCAAAATGGGGATGCAAGTAATAATTGCCTTAAATTTATCCTTGGGTTCAAACCCAAAACCCATTTTTTCTTTCAACTCATTATTATCGATTCTCTTATTTATTTAACGAGTCTTGATTATTATTTTGGTTTATCTATTATTTGATAAAGTTCAAATGAATTCTATACAATACTGTAAAGTTTGTTATCATAAATAATAACTATTTTAACTATTCTAAACTGTACATCGTAAAATAATACTAATAATAATATTTATAATAATGTGTGTTATCTATATTTTAATAAAATAATTCTTTAATTTCTTATTATTTTTAGTGGTTGAAAACGAATAAGTTCATAAACAGCGCATGTTAAGATGATGCTATGAAATATGTGCTTTGCTAAATTAATAAAACAGAACTGAAGGATCGAAAAATAGTGAAAGAGTGAGTTCCATATAAGATCTAAAAACTTATTCCAATTTTTAGTTGAATAATCATAGGTTTGAGAAAAATAGTAATACTGTGCCGATTTCAAAATTCAATAAAATGTGATTGTATCGTTTTTTATTTATTTTTTATCTTTATGAATGTGTATAAATGACAATTAGTTTCTTTTACATGACTTATTTTATTATTAATTATTTCTTCCCCATACTCCTAATAGAAGGAATTGGGTTAACACAAAATTTACGATAATAAGTAATTATGTATATTAGTCAAATTTATTTTAATATTAACAGAAACTATTTTATATTGTACTCACTCATCCTGTGAGTCATTATGATTATTATAAAATTTGAAATCAGGTCACTTTTTAATAAAAATACCTCTAACAAAGAGCAACTTTTGGTATTTTTTAAACCTTTCTTCTGAAAGAAGATGAAAGGGTATCTTACAACTGAACTTCCTCCCCAAAGCAAGTTATGTGCCGCCACCTTGTGAACCCGTCCTGTCCATCTTCTCGATCACTTGTTTCATTGAAGAACACTGTCGTTCTAGCTGATGCACACGCGACCTCATGCTATCCATATCCAAGAGAAGCACCTGATTCTCCCCACCGTCATCTGTCACCATGACTGTAAATACATCCTTTCCCTGCTCCACCACTGTCTACATCTGCCAACGTCACAGAACGCCCCGCCGGCTCCTCCGCTGCCACTAACATTCCAGAGCGATGGTATGTCGCCGTTGAAGTTGCTCGAAGAAGTGCACGCCAACCACAGCCCGCAGCGGCTTTTATTCTGAATAGCCTGCCTGCTCGCCTCGAGTACAAATATGTCTTATCTCATTTCAATTTTCACTTCCAGAAGCTTGTCACCATTTACTATTATTATTATAGTTATTATTATAATTACTTTTATTAATAATATTATAATTATAAATATTATTATCATTATTATTACTATTATTACTTATTATTATAATAATAATAATAATATCATTATTAATATTATTATTATTAATATTATTATTATTATAATTGTTATAATAATAATTATTAATGTATAGTAATAGATTATATGATTAAATCTGTGATCGATTTTGTGATTGAATCGGTGATTGAATTTGTGATCATTTTTTCAAACACTAATTCGGTCATTCTTAATAATCAATTTTTTCGGTCACAAATAATGACCGATTTTTTTATCATTAATTTCAATCATTATTTAACAATTTAATAATATTTTGGTTTTCATTTAATTAATATTTTTAATAAGTAAATATTAAACATATATTTCATACTCTTCAAGTATTATGAAGGAACTTAAGTCTAAATTTTTACTTTAAAATTGAATTAATATAATGCAGATGAAAAAAAAAAAAAAAAAATTTTTTTTTTTTTTTATTTTTAAAAAAAAAAAAAAAAAAACTAATTTTAATCTATGTTATTATATGACATCAAATAATTATTTATATGTTGCAAGAAAAATTAAATAATAACATGTTT
>Ga0099824_1000116_pt1 | contig 65680 bp, 44 predicted proteins | sample SiratrowhiteBW_FD_76837 | JGI IMG/M metagenome (GOLD analysis project Ga0099824, IMG submission 76837) | Root nodule microbial communities of legume samples collected from California, USA - Siratro white BW | ecosystem: Host-associated > Plants > Roots > Nodule | place: USA: California... | reverse complement strand
GTTCTAGACCAAGCTTCAAATCTTCATGAATCTTCATGCATTCCACATATGATTATAGGTCTTGAACTTCTTCACACATGGTTGGCTTCATCAAATACAATTAGTTATCCACTGGTGCTAACAGTTTTGTTGATTAAAGTAGTTAATTTGGTAATTGGGGGACTATTGACGGCGAATGACGAGTTTTGCGATCTGAGAGTTTGACAACCAGATGAGATGCCATCCGGTTCACATTTGCAAAATGACAACCGGATGACACCCTCCATCCGGTTTACAATTTTTTTTAAAATGTGAACCGGATGGGAGTGTCATCCGGTTGTCATTTGCAAAACAAGATGACAACCGGATGATACTCAAGGACATTTTGATCATTTTAATATGGGTATTTTGGGAATTAAATTTTTTTATTCAGGTGCAGGAAGAAGGTATGGGGGTGGAGGAAGAATTCGTATAATTTATAATTTTTTTATAAGATCATTTATAGAATCAAATTTAGTTTCAAAACATTGAGTTGTTTAGTGACATTTTAAATTTTCCTTAAACTTTCAAAATATAGAGAAATATTTTAAATAAGTTGATTATAATATTCAATAATATATTATAAGTTATTGAAATGTATCTCTGTTAAAGTAAATATAAGTAAAATAAAGTTAATTAATATTAACGGTGAATTTGTGTTTTTAAAACTCTTTTCCAATTAACATATTTTGAAAAAAATAATTTTTAAAATAGTTGATTAAAGAGTTAGGATTATTTCAAAATAAAGAAACAAATATAAGAGAGATGTTATGTAGAAGATTTTAAACTAATTCAAATGAATAGGATGTTTGAGTCTGTTTTTTTTTTCTTATAATAGACGTAATTGTTAGAGCGTATTTGAACAATCAATTGACTTTATAAACAATCAAATTTTAAAATGATAAAATATTTTAAGTAAATAAACAAGTATATTGACTTTATATCATATATTATAACCTTTTGAAACTTTTGTATATTAAAACATTTATTTTTCACTTAAATTTCTTCCTTTAAACTTATAAAACGGTCTTTTATACAAAGTATAAATATAAATAAAATTAATATTTTCAAATAGAATTTCAATTCTATGAATCTAAATATAATGTTTTTAGAGTTTATGTATGATGTAGTTATTTTTGGTATCCCTAGTTTGTGATAAGTTGTTATATTAGACACGAGGAATGAGTGTTTGAGTGTAAGTTGGTGCATTGAGCATCATCGTCGTCGTCACAATGATTCATGGGATTTGGTTCCGCACCACAATTTGGGGCTTTCTGGAAACTCCGTTAGGGTTTTAAACGGCGCGTGTTGTCATCGCGTTCTTCTCACCGTTCAATTTCTCGTTTCGTTGCGGAATTATAGAAGTGAAAAGAATCAAACCTGGGGAGTGAAGGTTCGGGGTTCGATCCTCGCAGTTGCCTCCTTCGGTTTTGGGGCTCCCTCATGGCCGATAACATGGAAATCGATTCTCCCTCCGATTCCCAACCGCTCAAACCTCGCGATCGTGTCGTTCGGGTAACGCCTTTTCGACGATTCGACTCGTGTTTTTAACTATTATCGAAATTCATACTCTTTCTGGCTTGGTCACTGCTTGATTCTCCTTGCATTTGCTAAATAATTGTTTGGATTGGTTTAGTTGTTTTGAACTGTTTCTGTCGTTTTGGATTGAATATTTTTTTTTTTTTTGTTAATGGATAAAAATTGTGTGTTTGGCTCGGTTTGCAGAGGCTTGCAGAGTTTGGGGTTCCTGAGGAGCAGCTCGACCCGCCTGGGTTGGTTGCTTTTGTTAAGGATAAGAGGGCTTTGATACCTGAGCTGGTGTCTGTTATATTGCCTACTGATGCGGAAGTGGCGGATGCCTTTCCGGCATCTAAAATGGCTTCTAAAAGGACGTCGGGTGTGATCATGAAGAAGAGGTTTCATGAGAGCATGATGTGGTTGCAGTGGTTGATGTTTGAGGGTGACCCAGGTGCTGCTCTGAGAAGGCTTGCCGAGATGTCTGTTGGGCAGAGGGGTGTTTGTGGGGCTGTTTGGGGCCTCAATGATATAGCTTACAGGTGTAGGACTTGTGAGCACGACCCAACATGTGCTATCTGTGTTCCTTGTTTTGAGAATGGGGATCACAAGGGTCATGATTATTGTGTTATATACACGGGTGGTGGTTGCTGTGATTGTGGGGATGTGACTGCGTGGAAGCGTGAGGGGTTCTGCTCAATGCATAAGGGTGCTGAACAGATACAACCGCTTCCGAAGGAATTCGCAAACTCTGTTGAACCTGTTCTTGGTTCTCTTTTCAATTGTTGGAGAGTTCAGCTGAAATTGGCTAGTGAATCAGTTGCTGAAAGGAAGCAGCCAGCAAATGAGCTAACTTATGCTGTGGTTGATATGCTTCTAGAATTTTGTAAGCACAGTGAGAGTTTGCTCAGTTTTGTTGCTAGATTGATGCTTTCTTCTGATGGTTTAATTGAGATGCTGGTGAGAGCTGAGAGGTTCTTGACTGAGGCTGCTGTAAAGAAACTCCACGAGCTACTCCTGAAATTGTTGGGAGAACAAAGTTTTAAGTATGATTTTGCTAAGGTTTTTCTCACTTACTATCCAAGTGTCATAAATGAGGCCACAAAAGACTCCAGTGACGTTCCTCTAAAGAAGTACCCACTACTATCAACGTTCTCTGTGCAGATACTTACAGTGCCCACTCTTACCCCACGTCTTTTGAAGGAAATCAATCTACTAACGATGCTGTTGGGATGCCTTAAAAGTATTTTCCGTTCTTGTTCTGATGATGGACGCTTACAGGTAATGAGTTGTTACAGTTTGGAAGTTATGATGTCTAAGATGTGCCAGGATAAAGAATGTCTGTCTGGTTTTCATCCTTTTATAAAATTTTAAGTTGTTCTGGTTTTGAAGTTTGTTAAGTTTATATTAATGAATGTAGGTATACTTCTCAAGATTATGTTTCTGGTCTTCTTTCATGACATTTCATTAAAGAAATATAGGATCTTTTTGTAGGTATCCAAGTGGGCAAATATATTTGAGACAACAATACGTGTTGTTGAGGATATTCGGTTTGTTATGAGCCATGTGGTAGTGCCCAAATATGTAACCAATGACCAGCAAGATATCTCAAGAACATGGATGGGACTTCTGTCCTTTGTACAAGGGATGAACCCTCAAAAGAGAGAAACAGGTCAACATATAGAAGAAGAAAATGAGAATGTCCATTATCCTTTTATTTTAGGGCATTCTATTGCCAATATTCACTCTGTATTGGTGGATGGGGCATTTTCTGATGCTAGCAAGGGAGAAATAGACGAGGAAACTGTTTGGGACTCTAAAATTAATGATTCAGATGATGGAGATGATGTAAGGCATGCAAAGGTAGGGAGGAGATCCGAGGAAAGCTCTGCATGTAATGTTATGAACAGGAATAGTGTCTTTACTTCTCCAAAGCTTTGTGAGATAAATGCTGATGCATCTTCAAATCTGCCTCTTCCACGTGCCGTCACTTGGTTGATATATGAGTGTTTAAGGGCTATTGAGGATTGGTTGAGTGTTGAGAATACCCATGCTGTACCTCCCAATTTATTATCTCCAAACAGTGGTAGTGCCTGTGATAGCAATTTCTCAGCATTTAAGAGAGCAATATCCAAGTTTCGAACTGGTAGGTTTGCCAGTACAAGTGAAGATCACAGTAAGCAGTGTTCTGAAAATAGTGAAATGGACTCGGAAAATACCTGTATTCGTTCCACTTCTGATGATAATGCCATGGAAGAAGATTTTCTTGCGGAATCAGATGGTCCACGTTTTTTATCATTGCCTGATTGGCCACATATAGTCTATGATGTTAGTTCACAAGATATATCTGTGCACATTCCGTTACATAGATTGCTTTCCCTGCTGTTACAGAAGGCAATGAAAAAATATTTTTGTGAATCAGAAGTCTCAGACGTGAGTCATGCTTCTTCTAATTCATTGCCAACTAGTTACAATGACTTCTTTGAACAAGCTTTACGAGGAAGCCATCCCTTTGGTTTCTCTGCCAATATAATGGAGCATCCATTGCGGATTAGGGTCTTTTGTGCCCAAGTCCATGCTGGAATGTGGCGTAAAAATGGAGATGCTGCTTTACTATCATGTGAATTGTATCGATCAGTACGCTGGTAAGTCCATCATGTTTTACTATATAGTGTACGAGGATTGAAACTCGTTCATTACATCAGACTATATTGTTTTGTTATTTTGTCAATCAACAGGTCTGAACAAGGTCTGGAGCTTGATCTATTTCTTCTTCAGTGTTGTGCTGCACTTGCTCCAGAAGATCTCTTTGTCAGTAGAATTCTGGAGCGCTTTGGGCTGTCAAACTACTTAAGCCTAAATCTTGAACGATCTAGCGAGTACGTACTCTCTTGCAACGAAGAAAACTTTTCATGCATGTTTGCTATTTTGAAATGCTTAAATTTGCCGTATTATTGGAAGTTAATGATATGCAAGTTCATAAACAGTATAATGTTTTTCTGGATTGACCCGTTTTTGTTGTGGTCCTTCTGTAACTTTAGTCAGTCCTTCGTTGTTTCGCACTTCTTTTATGGGATGCCTTTCTTTATTACATCTATCTTGTTTAACTCGTCTAAAGTGCCATCATTTTTAAATGTTGCTCTCTCTTCCTACCATACCCCTTTCACAAACGATTTCTCCTTTAACAAAGGATTTCTCCATTTACAAAGAGCCAATGCTTAATTTAAAAATGAACATCTTTGCCTCTCTTCTATCCCTCTTCACCTATTTATATCTTACTAACACCTCAACTAACTAACTAACTAACTGACCCATTAATCTTCAATCTATCTTAACCAACTTCTCCTTTTACCCTAATAATACACCCCTCCTAAAATTCAACCGTGGCCTCAAGCTTGGAATTGTGGAAGCTGGATCCCATGGCTCATATTCATCTACTCTCCTATAAGCCTTGCAATGCATTCCTGCCATAGAAATAGGAACCCATTGGGAAAATTTTGTAGCCTTCTCATAGTTATCATTTCCGGATAGTAGAGCAAAGTGACCGACCCTAAAAGTGGGATAGCAAATAGAGGGATAACCACTATTCTAATGTTTTTTATATATCAAATAATTAACTATGTATGTATGTATAAAGGAAAAATAACCCAAAATTCATTCACTAATCATCATTAATAAGAACTCATAGTTCTTAAACAATTACATTGTAGTAGGTCAAGGAAACAAAGTGCTTAATGCCTTTAACCCTTGAATAATAAAGCCTAGAGTAACTAAAACCATTAAAAATACTAATAGAGAAATGCAATACCTTAATATTTATATTAATAAGAGTGTTTGAGTTCTTGAAGATCCAAATCATTGTGTTTTCCTCATCCTCTAAAGCATTAGAGTTGTACTCTTCATTCGTGTTGTCTTCATTGTCATCCTCTTCTTCCCTACTCCTGTTGCATTTTTCTTCCCTAGATTTAGGTGCACTAATTGCCTTCTTTATTTGTGTTTGTCTCCTCGTGTATTTCAGAAGTCCCCTAGTGCCTTAGCAACATTGTCCAAGTCAAAACATCATCATAAAAACCAACTTATCTCCGTCAAATTTTGTCAACATCCATTTATTTCTATCATCGGTGACAATCAAAGCTAGGATCAATCATGTCACGACACTCAAAGTGTTCTCAAAGAGCTTAGTTATGATTAACATACACTTAGTCATGAAGCTTTTGGTACTCAAGGTTGCTTCTCTATCTTCAAGTAAATCTTCTGTAATTTTAAAAGCAAGAATTTTAGTGTCAACTTTCAATGTTTTATAATGATTATATGAAACTATAAGCACAAATTTAAATTGTTCTCTTTCACATTAATAGATTAAGTTGCATTTGCAAAGGTGTTTCAATTATGCTCACATCCAAGATGAGCTACAAGTCAAACTAAGAACTTTGTTAAAATTATGATTGTTATTGCACTGTCAACTTTCATAAATGTTTCTTGGGTATATGTACCTAGTCTAAGGGTAGGATATATTTATTTTTCCTTGTAATTTACTCTTCCTTTTTTTTTCATATATACAAATATACATTAGCTGAGCTTGGAAATCATTATTTTTTCATCACAATCCAAATTCAATTCGGTATCAAGAGCCTTGTGCCGGACAACCATTGTCAATTGTATGCTATCATCGTCAGCCATTGTTTTTTGGCGAAGCTAGGGTTTTGTGCACATTATGAAGCGCAACCCAACCTCAGTGATCACGTGACTAAAGTGACATGATGTGTCGCCATCTGTTGATTAGTGTTAGCTCTTCACCAGGGTGTGTCCCATGCGCTGCCTTCCCTATGTTGGAATCACAGAAGATTGTTGTCCTTCGCCTTGTTTTCTTTTGCGCATGTGTCTGACCTTATCCTTTTAGTTCATTGCACTTAGATAGCTAGTCAAGGCACTCCCCTCACATCTTAGGGTTTTCTCCCTCTCTTTAAAATTCTTTGTGGCTCTTTGTCTTTTGAATGACTTCTATTATTTATGTTGCTTTTTTTGGCTGCTACTATTACCATGACAAAACTCAATTGGAAAAACTACTTATCTTGGTCTACATTCATGGAGTTGTGGTTCCTTGGTCAACTTTACCATGATCATTTGGAGAAGGAAGTTAGTGCTATTCCAAATGAAGATAAACTTAGTGGCATAAATTGGATTTCTAGGTATTTGTTGTTTTATGGCTATTAGTTGAATACGATGTCTTAGAAATACTTAGATCCTTTAAGACATGCTCTTCTTTTTGGAGAAAAAGGCACATGATACTTTTGCTAGTGACATTCAACGACTCTTTGATGTGACTTAGAGTAGCCTATCTCACACAGACAAATCATGATGAGTACATAAAAAAATGCTCCGAGTTGCAGTACAAGAGTTTAATATTTATCGTCGCTGAATCATTTAGGGATATGAACAAAAAACTTGGTAGTCTTAAGTATGAGAAGTCTCCACAAACCAATCATGATATTATCTTACGTAGCAAAGGCTCGAGTTGCAGTAGATGAGTTAAACAATTTCTTGTGGCTGATTCATTTTAGGAGATGTACAAAAAACATGGTAAGTTATACACGGTCTTATTTATGAGAAGTCTACACTCAAATTTTGATCATGTATGAGACCAAAATTTTAACCAGTGATCAGATTCCTTCAACGGATAGCTTAGTCACTAAACTTCTTTGGGTGCCTACCTTATTAAAAGATGAAAATTGAGTTGAAATTATTGAAACATCAACAATGGTAGCACCACGACAAAGAGGAGGTCGTAGCAACGAGAAGGATGTGGTGGTTGGAGTGGATACCCTCAATGCAAATACTACAAAGGAATGTGTCATACATGAGAGAGTTGCTACTCCTTGCATGGTTTTCTAGACAAGGCAACCCATACGTCTAAATTTGAAAGAGGAGAGTCCAAGTTTTTTTATGTGGAGTAGTAAGAGTATTTGAGACTTAAATCTGAAAAATTTAACCATTTAGGTCAATTTTCTCTAGTGCCAAGCTTTTAAGAGCTTGTATTTCTCGATTTGTGGAAGGTCAAGGTCCATGGATACTTGACTCAGGTGTTATTAATCATATTTCTCGTAATAGCTCTTTATTGTCATTTATCTCTTCTCATAAGATTTTCAAATTGTTCTTGTAGCCAATGAATCTAAACTTATCTCCTTTAAATTTTAATTTTGTCTCTTACATTCAACATTGTCCTTATAATTTATCCTCTAGAAGCCAATTAACTTGTTCTTTAAATTGTTCTATAATCTTTAATGTTTATTCCTTTGTCATACAAGAACATGGTACGAGTTGTCTGATTGACAAAGAACATGAATCAAAAGGACTTTATTATCAGAAAACGAACTGTTTTGCTTCCGCAACCTTGAAACTTTTTGCATGATCATTTGGTTGACCCAAGTCTAGCTGGGTTGATGATAATACCTCCTAATACACAAAATTCCTTAATAATCATAATTTTATTTGTATGACTAGGCACATACACCCAAAAAGTAGCTTTATGAAAATTGTATTGTACAATAACAATCATAATTTTAACACTCTCCCTCAAGCTTGTGCATTTAAATTGCTTGCACCAAGCTTGGAACATGCAAACTAAATTCTAGATCTTCTAAAAAACTTAGTGAGGGAGTTGATAAATCCAATATAGAGTTACTTAGACAACAACTTCTCCATCATGAAATGACAATCGGTCTCTGTGTTTGGTCCTTCCATGGAACAGAATATTGGAAGCAATATTAAGGGCGTTATGATTATCATAATGCCACTTCATTTATTCAACTTCACGAAATTTCAACTCTTGGAGTTGTTTAATCCACACAACTGCCCAATTTGGCTTCTATACTTGGTTGGGCAACAACATTTTTGTTCTTGCTCTTTCAGGAGACAATAATCCCTCCAATGAATACGCAATGGGACATGAAATGGACAAAAATTCTGATTTGGCTTTCATTAAATAAACCCAACTACAATGGGAGAATTCATTAATAAAGATTACAAGATATTTAAAGCAAAAAGTTGTGACATAGCTAGGTTTCCAAATATGTAAATAAATGGTTCAGAAAATTGAGTTACATCATCTTTTAGTTTATTGTGGAAATGATAACCTAACAAGTTTTCCTTGTTGACATGATTCATATACTAAGAAATTTAAGTATATTGAATTTGAGTTTATCTCATTTCAAAATTGTTTCATTTTTCATATGTTTTGTTTGCATAAGATAATTCAAATTAAGTGAATTTTAGTTTTCTTGTTGGATAAAGTATTTCAATTGCCATTCAATGCAAAAAATAAAATAATTGTTAATAATTCAAAAAATATAGGTGATCTCTTTTAGTCAATCTTGGTTGATGTTATTGTTCAATTAAAGTTTGTCTAAGATTTTTGTAACTGATATTTGCAAATTTTTTCTCGATGGACATCAACAAAGATTGTTTTCAGTAGAATTGGCTACAAATATTTAGGTTGACATTGATCAAGATTATTTTTACAACGTTGATGGTTGAGAATTTTTTGTTGACTTTTATCAATGTTGACTAAAAAATTCACCCAATGTACGTTGGTAAAAAGTAATCTTAATTAATGTTGGTTGAAAGAATTATATCTATGTTGACAATAAAAAACATCATTGCAGACATCGATAAAAAATTAATGATGACAAATGTCAATTGAAAAAATCTTATTCACATTTGCAAAAAAAATAAAAATAAAATAGTCTCTCCAATATTGGTTGAGAAAACCCTAACTAATATCGAGCAAGGAATAATGGTGGTCTACAACAAAAAATAATTATAGCAATTTAAGTCAAAAAATAACTTGATCAACATCAATAAAAAACGATTCAATATGAACCGAAAAGTAGTTATCCCAACAATTCTCAATCGTAGTGAAACAAATGATGTTCCAACCAAAATCAAGTTAAGGAGAAAATACAAAGAAAATTTGAGAGTATGAAGAATTTCGAATTCTTGTTGGGTGGAATTTGAAATTTAAGGAATCCATTTACTATAATGAAAATCTAGAATTTCAATTTCTTTTAAATATCTTACCCAAAGAACATAATGTCATATACATTTCAAATTCTCTTTGAAAATAAATTACCTATCCAACCACACTATAAGGGTTGAGTATTATAGGGTATATGTTTACTCGTAACATACTTTTCCTTTTTTTCATAGATATAAAATATACTTCAGCCTAGCTTGGAACTCATTGATTTTTTCATCAAATCCAAATTTAAGTAACTTTAATGGTGAGCTTTTGCAAGTATGGTGCACATCCTCCATACATATTCCACCACACAATTATGATGCAATTCGCATACATTGGGATTGACACTAATTATCAAATAATAATTCAAATTAAGTGAATTTTCCCACTTACCAAGAGCCATTTTAGTTATTGATTTTATTGTTGCAGGAATACCAAACACATTTCCTGCACTCTTTTGCAACAACAACTGAGTGTGAACCTTGTCTACAAACATTGTTATCCCTTTTAACTCTCTTTGGAATTTTATGTTGTCAAATTTTTTTGGTATATCATCTGCAAATAAAAATGAGTTGAGTAACAAAATCAAGTGGCTCCATTTACAATCACAACCAATTCAAGAATTTGCTTGTCTCCTTATTTTATTGTTCAAAATAGTGAATGGCCAACCGTCTTAAAAGCTTTAGTTGTTAGTTGGAGCCTCATTATAACTACAATACTCCCCTTAATGCCAAAGCCTTTCTAGGGTTTGAAGTATGGACAATTCACTAGCCCAATTGACCTTGTGTTGAAATTTAATTTTAATCATGAAGAATGAGAACAACGATGATTGGAGTCCTGATATATATTATAAGCTCTAAGATGCCAAATAAATCTATTCTCACAGGTATTGTCTGAATACGTCCCGATTTTGACATAGAATTCCTGCATGGACCTTGTATGGGTAATACCCGATTTTTTAAGTTTGGTATGGGGATGGGGATGCGAATGTACATATCCACTCTGTCCTCATATCTGTTCCTACCCCTGATCTCATATTTGTTCCCGTTTTGAATTACTAAAATATCCATAGTTTATTAAGTAACCTAAAAAGGTTATTCTTTAGTTATCTCTCTTATCCTTAGTTTTGTATCATTTGGAAACCTTTATTTGTCTCTTTTTGTCTCTTTTGCCACACATTTTTTCATTCTCTCTCTCAACTATTGTTCTACTTGTTCAATATTCACAAAGTTCACTTAGATCCTTAAGGCACTTTTCCTCTTATCACAATCTTAATTACACAATTTTTTTTCTTTGTGCCGTTTCATTCAAATGATGTATTGTATTTCAGCAAGCACAAACCTCAATTTCATTAAATCAAATGGTTTTTTTTTTTATTATTCCTACTCCTTTTTAATCTTTTTTTATTGTTTATTTTTTTCACATGAGAATATTTAAGTGTTAATTTCAAGTGTGCAATGACATAAACCTTAGAATGTGTGCCCTTATAACATTGAATCCTTGATAATAACACATTTCCTTTTGCTGTGTTTTTTATTTTTCTGTAAAAGAATTTATTTAATTAATATTTGAAATAGAAGGGTCAGGTACAGGTATACTCATTACTTGATGGGGATGGGGATGAGATGAGACAAATTTTATACCCAATGGGTATGGGGATGAAAATGTAGATGAAATTTTACTTCGGGGATGGAAATAATCAAATCTGCACCTGTGCTGCCCTGTTGCCATCCCTAGTAAGCTGTTTGTTTTTATCTGAGTTTGATTAGGATCAAATGATCATAATCTTCAGATCCCGTGTGAGTGATAATGGTGTTTTACTTGTATCCTCCTTGCTATCATCAGGCACCACTTTTCACATGTTTTCTCATAAATATTTTGATCTTTATAACTTATACTATGTTAGAAACTGTCAAACAATTACAGTGTGCATCTCTCCTGACTATGTTTCTTACCTGTTTCTGAATATCAAATTTTATTTTCCTTTCGGAAACATGGACATTTGCTGATTTATGCTTCATTCTGAGCATTTTTTTCCCTTTTTTTGCGATGCTCTTGCACGATTTACTTCTTTAGCCTTTTTACTGAGTGTTTTGTTATTTTCAGATATGAACCTGTTTTAGTACAGGAAATGCTTACTCTTATTATTCAGATAATAAAGGAACGACGCTTTTGTGGGCTAACTACTGCTGAAAGTTTGAAAAGAGAACTAATTTATAAGTTATCCATTGGTGATGCCACACATAGTCAATTGGTGAAGTCTCTTCCTCGGGATCTCTCCAAGTTCGAACAGCTTCAAGACGTCTTGGATGAAGTAGCTGTTTATTCGGATCCATCTGGATTTAATCAGGTATTCTTAACTCGTAAAAAAATTATCACTTTCTTTTACTGAGTGTACTGATATTTTTATCTGTTATATTAGGGTATGTACTCTTTGCGATGGACATTTTGGAAAGAATTGGATTTGTATCATCTACGTTGGAATTCAAAGGATTTACAGGTTGCTGAAGAAAGATACTTACGCTTCCGCAGTGTCTCTGCACTAACCACCCAATTGCCCCAGTGGACCAAAATTCATCCTCCCCTGAAGGGGATAGCTAGAATAGCCACTTGCAAAGTTGTTCTACATATTATCCGGGCTGCAATATTTTATGCTGTTTCCACTTTTAAATCATCTGAATCTCGTGCTCCTGATAGTGTTCTTCTACCTGCACTACATTTACTTTCATTATCATTAGATATCTGTTTTCAGCAAAAGGAATCTAGTGAAGATACACGCCATGATGTCGCACAGCTTCCTATTATAGCCTTTTCTGGAGAAACCATTCAGACTTCTTTTGGTGAACAAAGCTTATTGACACTTCTTGTTTTATTGATGGAAATGCACAACAGGGAGAATGTAGACAACTTTGTAGAAGCAGGTGGTTGTAGTCTATTTACTCTAATTGAAAGCTTACTGAAGAAATTTGCCGAGATTGACAACAGATGCATGACTAAGTTGCAAACACTTGCCCCTAAAGTGGTCTGTCATATTTCTGAATGTGTTAAAACTGGAGACTCAAATATCTCATCGTTGGCTTCTGAAAGTGAGAAACGCAAGGCAAAAGCTCGAGATAGGCAGGCTGCAATAATGGTAGGCTATTGTGTTATTCTGTTTTAATACTTGAATTTAAAGGATGCAGAAATCAGTGAGTATTACCTTAGCTGATTTAGTCTTATACATATATGAAAAAGGTGAGAAAATGTTCATTCAAAGGAAAAAGGCTACAACCTATGACTCTTAACCCTTAAGCTAGATACAGCCAAAAAACAGCTTTAATAAGGTTGTACAACAAATAATAAACAACTATTTTAACACTCTCTCAAGTTGGAGCATATAAATTGTAAACCAAACTTGGAACGTATAAATTGAATTCTGGGTCCTCTTAAAGACTTAGTAAAAATGTCCGAAGCTAGCCATAAGACCTGATAAATCCAGTACTAATTTTCTTAGACAACAACTCCTCCCTAACAAATTGACAATTGTTTTCTGTATTTGGTTCTCTCATGAAACATTAGATTGGAGGCAATCTGAAGAGCTTCCCGATTATGATAGTACAACTTCATGTGCTTAACTTCACAAAGTTTCAAATCTAGGAGTTGTTTGACACAAGTTCACAAGTGGCCAAAGCCACAAATCTATATCCAGCTTCTGAGTGGACTGGGTAGCAACACGTTTGCAGCTCTTCAAAGAGATAATATTCCCTCTAATGAATACACAATGTCATGTGGTGGACCTCCTATTAATAGGATAACCAACCCAATTTGTGTTACACTACCTTAAGATTTGAGTATTTTCTATCTTCATACAACAATCCTTGGCTTAGAGCTCTTTTGACATATATGAGAGTGCAAATCATAACATTCAAGTGGTCAATGTGACGGTTTTGCATGAATTGTCTAACAATTCCAACTTCATAAGAAATATTAGGTCTTGCAATAGTGATATAAATGAGTTTTTCAACCAGCCTCCTTTATCTCTTTGGATCTTAAAAGGTTTCACCTTGGTCTACCATATGCTTCTGGGTCTGTTTGATATATGATTTGATATGGAAATATGTTACCAAATATTTCCCATTATTAGATATTTATTTTGCTCCTTATTATTGTTTCTCTTCATTATAAATAAGAATACTTGTGTGTAAACAACGCACAAAATTCATTATATTCTTTCTCAGTTTCTTTCTTCTCAACATGGTTCTAGAGTGGTGCGTGCTCTCTGAACAGTTTTGTCCCTAGTCCTTACATGGTATCTTCTATCCCTTTCTAGATCTGCTCACTGTTCTTGATGGTGGCATTATGTTGTCTTTGATGACTTTGTTGTGACTTTTTTTCCAGCCAGCGTTACTTTTCATTGCTATTGTTTTTCCAATGAGTAGTATTTACCACTGATGTTTTTATGACGAGTATGTTTACCACTGACGATACTCCACCGAATACTGTTTACTTAGAAGTTTTTAGGCGAGTATTTTTTACTATCAACGTTCTCATGTTGGCATTACTATTCAACACAAACGTCTTTCTGTTGAGTGCTATTCACCACCATATTTTTCCAAGGAGTTCTTGCCACCACTGATGCCTTCATGGTGTGTGATGTCAATCTTTGCTATCTGGCGGTTGTTGTGCCCTTTGAGCATTTTTTTCTTTCCAACAACTGCCATGTCTTTTTCCATTTTTTCTCTATGGTATCTGTTGTCCTGTCCAAGTAATTTTCGCTCAATTGGAGCAGTCATACCCTCCAACATTAGTTGTAACCCTAGACACATGATACATATGCTCAGCTTGAGTGGAAGTGTTATAGATATCATTTGTCATTATTTACTTTATTAGATCCAACAAGCAATTGTGACATGATTCTCTCAAGGGGTCTTGTGTTAATTACATTTGTAACAAGCTTGTATCATAATGATACATATTCTCCAGCTTGGTGAGGAGTGTTAGAGATATAATTGATTACATTAAATGGGGAGATATGATGTTATTTGATAAGGAAATATCTTACCATCATTATTAATAAGAATACTCGTGTGTTTACACAATACACAAAATTCATTATATTCCTTCTTGGTTTCTGTCTTCTCAACATCGTACTTTTGTCATTAATTCTTTCAACAAGGTTCATAGGACTATGAATGTGCTTGTGATTTGCCAAACTTGTCTCCAGAATATCAAGAGCATATTTTTATGTGAAATTAGAACACCTTCCCTTGATTGAGTCACTTTGATACCAAGAAAGTAATTCAAGTGGCCATGGTCTTTGGTTTGAAAAGGTTGAATAAGTGTTTTTTATGTAGAGAAAACCTAGTGGCATCATATCCCATAAAAACTAGATCATTAACATAGACCATTAGATAATCAAACTTCTCAGGGGAAGTATGACAATAAAAGACTAAATGATCTATGTTACTTTATTTCAATCCAAAAATTTGCGTAGTATTACTAAATTTACCAAACTAAGCTTTGGGTGATTACTTCAGTCCATACAGAGACTGCCATAATTTACAAACTAGACCATATGCATATGTTTTAGCTTGAGGGAGAGTGTTAAAATATATGATTTGATACATACATTAAATGTTTGAATACACCAAATAGGGAAATTTCTTAGCAAATGTTTTTCATATGTAAGTATTGATTTCGATTCTTATTATTGTATTTGTTCTTCATTATAAATAAGAATACTTGTGTTGTATACACAATTACAAGCAATCCTTCCAATAGAGCTAAACATGATTTGGCATACGTTCTCATCTAGACATTTTGATCTGTTCTGTTGCGCCAATTTCTCTCTCTTCACCCTTTGGTCATGTTTTCCTTACTTCTGATGCAGGAAAAAATGAGAGCCCAACAGAGTAAATTTTTGGCCAGCATTGATTCCACTGTTGATGATGGTTCTCGTGAAGGTGATTTAGACAATGAGCAAGATTCTGAAGAATCTGATACTAAACAAGTTGTTTGCTCCCTTTGTCATGACCACAATTCAGAACTTCCCATCTCATTTTTGATACTTCTTCAGGTACATATCGCAGTCATACCTGCTATAGGCTCTATCAAGCATAGGTTGTAGTCTGTTGCATGGCATTTTTTTTAACTTTATTTACTCTTGTTTTGACACCTCGCCTAATTGATGTATTTTTGGTGTATAAGAAATCTAGGCTTGTGAGCTCTGTTGACAGGGGTCCCACATCATGGGCCAAACTTTGCCAATCAGATAAAGAACACACGCCTGTTATCAACACCAAGGAGACTGATACATTGACAATGAACTGGAATACAGTTAGTTCGGGAACAACTTCATCTTCCCACTTAAATCAGTTTGTACAGATTGCTGCAAAAGAATTAGCTTCTTGTGGAAAACCTGGGGAAGTTCTTACTTTTCTACAATATGTCAAGAATAAGTATCCAACACTGGTAAATTTTCAGCTTTCAGACACGTATGAAAGAAAAAAGGCACCATATTCTTTTGAGACTTTAGAACAGGGTATGTACTTCTCCATTAATGATGAAATGCGTCTTCCATTATCTTCGAATTTGATGAATATGGATGACAGAGTTTCAACTGCTGGGGAGAATTCCAATATTATAGCAGACAATGGATCTGTGTTGCTTGGAAAATATACAGCTGATCTTGTGCTAGAGATGTCAGAAATTTCTTCTATGTCTGAAATTACTTCTAATGAGACTGCATCTGTGGAATCTACATCACAGCATCCAGCATATGATGGATTTGGGCCCACAGATTGTGATGGTGTTCATCTTTCTTCTTGTGGACATGCAGTACATCAAGGTTGTCTTGATCGATATTTATCTTCGTTGAGAGAAAGGTATGTTTCATTTAGGCTTTTAGGCATAGCTTATTATTTGTTGTGTCTATGATCTTCGAATGCCTTTCCCAATTGCTATACCTGAATCTATAGCATTTGAAATTTCTTTCAGTTTTAACTTTGTGGTTTCTGCTGTGCCATTTTGACTATAAAAAATATAATGGAAAACCATTGATGTGTCTCCAATTCCGAACTTACCCACAAATGTCCAGTCCTTTAAATTTCACGCTATAAATATCTATTCGTTGGGCGTGAGAATGTGTTAATAAGTCCCACGCTGTTAAAGAATATGTCCAGATACTCCTTATTCTAAGGCTTGAGTTGAGACCCCCCACCGGTCTAGCTTTTAAGGTTGAGTAAGATTTAATTCATTTCTAACATAGTATCAGATCCTTAATGATCCATTCGTCTTGACTCTTGAAATTGATCTTTTCCTCCTTGATTCTTCCAATAAAAAAAGTTTAATTTCAACAGAGGATATGGGCCTGTGCATTAATCCACACGAGAAGCCCAAAGGTTTCTCACATGATGGAGCACTTTAGAAATATGATATCTAAAGCCTAGAGAGAAGCAACCTTTAAAATGTATACCTTTGGACTTAGTATCGTCCGTTGTTTTTTACTTGCCAACTGTGTTTCAACTCCGGTATACAGGCCAACATGTGACCTCCAGATCACTACACAAAAATCTTAAAGTTGCACCGCAGAGAATTTAAGTCTCATGGTTGGGTTGTTGAAGCAGAACAAGAAATTGTGAGAAGCAAATTAATGGTCATGTTTGGAGATTTGGCTTGTTTTCCTAAACTTCTGAACTTGCCCACAAACTTGCTATTTTATCCGAGTTTGATGGCAAGCGAGTTCTACTTGTAGTTGACACATCTTTTATATGTGGATTGTGGCATTGGTTGTTACCATATAGAATAAAAAAAGGACTTTGGGGATTGAAACTGCTATAATTCATATAATTAGAAGTTCTAACAAGCTTTAGGAGTGTTGTGTGATGCCAGTTGGACCATATTTTGATAACTTGTTTCACTGGAAGCCAAGTTTATGTAGAAAGGTGCTCTTTGTGCTATACTTTGGTACATATGATGCAAGCAGAAATGTTGTTGATAGCATAGATGATGCATTGAGCATCTATCCACTTGGTGTAGAGCTCGTGTTTCTTAGAGTTGTTTCCCTTATTGTCATGTTAAGGTATTGGGACTGCGAGGTGGTAGTACATTATTACCTGTGTTTTCTCTCATTTGTATTTTCTTTTTCTAAGGAGGATCAATTTTCATGGTATCATTCATTGGGTGGTATGCTCTGTATGTCACTGTAAGTTCTTGCCCTGGGGCCTTGGAATGAAGAGAGCCTCCGTTCACCATAAATTTTATGTACCAAACTACCAAAGGAGTTTGAGAATTTAAGTTCAGTCATTATTCATACAGATGATTGAGTTCTTCAATCAGATGTATGCACACATGTAGGCTGTACATAAATGGTTACAAAGTAATGAATAGTCATTTTTTCTTGTTTTGCTATGGAGTAATTATTATATTATTGTGACCGGACAGATCTGTCAGAAGAATCGTTTTTGAAGGAGGACATATTGTTGACCCAGATCAGGTTTAAGTCTTTTCAAATACCTATTTTCATTTTGTTATGACGCCTCTACAATCTTTTCACTCTCTACCTTTTGAAATGTTCGTTCTTTTTTTTTTCAAGGGAGAGTTTCTCTGCCCTATGTGCCGCAGACTTGCAAATTGTGTCTTGCCAACTTTACCTGGAGAATTAAGGAGGCCTTTGAAGCAGTCTATCATCTTGGGTACTGGTTCAATAAATACTGCTCCCCCCTTGGCCGAATCAAGTGAATTGACTTATTCACTTCGACTGCACTCTGGCTTAAAGCTTCTGCAATCTGCTGCCAACGCAGTTGGCAAACATAAATTCCTAAATTCTGTTCCTTTGCATAACACTGACAGAACTAGAACAAATCTTGAAAACTTCCTGCGGGTGCTCTCAAAAGTGTATTCCCCATGCAAAGAGGAAAAGTTATTAAGATTTGCAAGAATAAACCACTCAATGTTGATGTGGGACACTCTTAAGTACTCTTTGACATCTATGGAAATTGCTGCACGGTGTGGAAAGACTTCTTTTACTCCGAACTATGCTCTTAGTGCCTTGTATGAAGAACTCAAATCTTCAAGCGGCTTTATAATATCCCTGATGTTGAAACTTGTTCAAAAGACACGAAGTAAGAATTCTCTTCATGTTCTACAAAGATTCAGAGGTGTTCAACTCTTTGCAGAATCAATTTGTGCCGGGGTTTCTCCGAGCTATGCAAATAATGACAACTCTGGGATAGGTATAATTCTTGTTCTTAGTTCTAGTTTGTTTGCTTCAAGCACAAAATGATATACTATTAGTATATTTCATTTTATACTACTTTTCAATGTGAAAAATAGCTTTTCAAAGTGGAACTGGTAGAATACGACTTAATGTTTTGCTGTTGTCACATTTAACATGATTACTTTTTTATAAATTTAGTTGTTGGTTAAGACAATTTTTTCTAATTGGGAATTTGTTAGGCTTCAAAGTTCTCCACTAGTGTCTAAAATTTAAAAGGCTCTCAGCTTAATTACTTATTACATGAATTTATAGAATTTTATTTGTATAAACTTAAATTGGTAATAGGTATTGGATCTACTAAAATCGGGGGCTTCTTTTGCATCTAAACTACTAATTTAATTACTTAATGCTAATAATAGTTATGATCCATCTATTTGTGCACATTATATGTAATACATGCTAGAAATTTGCTTGAATATATTCTTCTGATTCTATAGTAAGGAGTTCTTGACCTGCTGACAAAATTAAATGGAGTTGTTTTGTTTTGCTCTCCTTGGTTCCTTTTTTATTAAAAAGAAAATGGTCCACTCTTGTTCCATTCCATTCTTACATGCCTACAAATAACTGTATTTATCTGTTACTAATATTATCATTTCATATCTACTATATATCCACAGGTGACATGTTAAGTATCTTGAAGCATATTGAAATGGATTTGTCAAAAACTGACAGCTTTTGGAGGCAAGCTTCAGATCCTGTACTTGCCCATGACCCTTTCTCAACATTGATGTGGGTTCTCTTTTGTCTACCACACCCATTTTTGTCTTGTGAAGAATCCTTGTTGTCCCTAGTTCATGTTTTCTATACAGTATCTATAACCCAGGTTGGTTACATTGCTTCCTACTTAATTAAATGTGTTCTCTTGCGGAGTGTCTATTTCTTAAACAATTTCTTTTGGATGCAGGCTATAATTTTGTATCATGAGAAATCTAAGCATAAATCATCGAGGGATTCAGATCTTTCAGATTGTCTTATTACTGACATATATAAAGTTATGAATGAGTCTGCTAGTGCCCCACAGTACATTGTGTCAAATTATTTTGATCCCAATGTTGATATTAAAGATGCTATTCGGAAGTTTACTTTTCCATATTTGCGAAGATGTGCATTGTTGTGGAAGATACTCCATTCTTTTATTCCAGCACCATTTTGTGATGACGAAAATATATTGGATAGATCATGGAGTGTACCAGAGGACACAATGGGCGATGCCAATATTGAGATGTTTGAGGTCACTAAAATTCATGAACTCGAGAACATGTTCAAAATTCCCTCTCTTGATGTGGTTCTCAAGGATGAACTTTCAAGAACTACAGTCTCTAGTTGGTGTCGTCATTTTTGCAAGGAATTTGAATCTCGCAGAATTCGACAAAATCTGTATTTAACACCTGCTGTTCCATTTGAGTTAATGAGATTGCCCAATGTTTATCAGGATCTTTTGCAGAGGTACTTTTAATTATTATGTTGTGTTATTTAAGGTACCATATTACTATTCTTCTTACTCTTACAACATCTATACGAGCAGGTGTATCAAACAGCGGTGCCTTGCATGCAAATCTGTTCTTGAAGACCCTGCTTTGTGCCTACTATGTGGAAGATTGTGCTCTCCAAGTTGGAAATCATGCTGCAGGTTCATTTCTTTTCCAGTTTCTTCATTTATTATACTCTTTATGCCAGGAAATGCATTTTGAGCATTTAATGTTTCGTCTCAGATTCTTAGTTTTTAATTCAGTAATGACAAACTAGATTTTAATTTTCTATATGGGTTCAGATTCAACTGAACTACTTTCTCAAACTTATTGGCGGCCAGAATGTCATTAACTCGAGCCTCTAACATAACTTTCTACCTATAAAAGTGTATTTTCTATTTTTCCACCTTTGCAGATTCGTTCACGTCGCCATTTCATCTCAGACTGGAAGTTTTCTTTTCTTTTTCTTTTATGTTATCTTGTAGTTTTTTATGCTATGCTCTCAACTACGTTTACAAATGTGCTAAAGATTTTGAGTTAGGAGACCATGGTCTGTGTCATTAAATTGATGACAAGCCACAAAATAAAAAATTATATTTGATCATCTTAGGAGTGAGTTCTATTAATCAATGAAGGTTTTACCTTTTTTTTTCTATTTTGGGAGTTGCTGACTACTTATGGAAGGAAAAGTTAGGTGTTCATGGTGAAATAGTGTTCAGAGGTTTAGGAATTTGATGGCATTTTTAATTTGGTTTTGTTAGGATGATTCTTTTTCTTGGCGTCCCAATGAAGAGGACGGCGTCTCTCTGCTTTAGTAGTATATCTAGTCTCTGCTAATGACTGGTTTGAAAGAATTATAAAAGTAATTTTTTGGAGAACCTAGTCAACTGCTTGACCTAACTTTCATTTCATGTAGTCTTGTGATATATACATGTCACATAACAATGATAACGGCAAATTAGGAGAATTAACTGGTCCATAGCATTTGTAGTTGTATTCATATATTTCTTAGTTTTTTTGTTCTTATTCTGAATCATAAATTTTCACTTGACCTTGGTTGTTTTATTTTTCTCGTGCATTTGCTTATTTATGTGAATTTGAAAGGATTTCTTTTTACATCTCAAGGGAAAGTGGATGCCAAACTCATGCAGTAACCTGTGGAGCTGGTACTGGAGTGTTTCTGTTGATTCGGGTATCATGTTCATTCTCGAACTTGATGGAGTTTTGAATTACTTGTCTGTTTCTCTTGTTTTTTGGCTTTTCATCTTGCCCTTTGAATCTTCTTTTTGAGATATCTTGACACATCTCCTCTTCCTTGTTTTTTATTAAGTAGTTATTTTGCTTGGATACTGAATTAATAATGAGTTGTGTTTGTACTGACAGAGAACAACAATCCTACTACAAAGATCTGCACGTCAAGCCCCCTGGCCTTCTCCTTACTTAGATGCTTTTGGTGAGGAGGTAAGTTTACCTTTTGACAGATTTACTAACATATGGAACATTATTATTTTTTCTCTGCAACTAAGAAGCTGATAGAACCTAGGAAGTTATATAGTTATTTAGAAAGCAGTTATAGAAAATGTTACCTGATTATAATAGTAAGGTTAGATTCTGCTCAAAGAGTAAGAAGGTGATAGGAACCGGAGCTCGGTCTGAATTTTTGCTTTAGGGAATTGAGCTATGGATCAGTCAGAGGAAAGAGAAGCCCAAAGGGGAACCCTAGGATGAATATTTTGCTCCCTTTTTTCTGTTTGGATTTCCTTCACCTATAATAGTTTCATTAGAGTTTATAACAGAATCTCTCAATAAAAAAATATATTTATTGGGAGTTCCAGATTATATGGATGTCATGAATCAAATATCTCAAAAACCTGACTTCTCATTTTTTTCACCGTTGTACAATATTAATGGATATTGCTGTATATGCCTAAGTGGATATGCTCGCTCTTCCTTCAAGGTGTTTGAATTGAAGTCGAACCCTGCCAGGGGTCATTTGGCATCCTGTCATAAAGAACAGGAAATGGGGGTTGAAAATTATAAACCTCGTATTTTTGTGTCAGGGTTTTGAAATTGTTGTCTTGGAATTCTGTTTAAGCTGTCCGGATTTTGGCACTTGATATGTAACTGAAGCTAAGTTCAAATTTATCGTATTTCCAGTTCTTTAAATTTCTCTATTTGTCATGTTCTTTACTTCAGGATTCTGAAATGTCACGAGGCAAGCCTCTTTACCTGAAAGAGGAACGCTATGCTGCTTTAACTTACATGGTAAGGAAATATTATATCTTTACTCCTTATCTTTCTTTCAATTTTCTTATATCAATTAGCATTTTAAACAATGGTTTTTCGTCTGCTTAGGTTGCTTCTCATGGTCTGGACCGGAGTTCCAAGGTTCTCGGTCAGACCACCATTGGTTCCTTGTTCCTGGTTTAGTTCAAATTCCACATGTTTACTTATAGTGTTAAGGTCTGATATTTGAATTTTACAGTTCAAAATCCTCATTTTTCCTCCTTTGTTGTCCGCTAAATCACTGTGTTGGTGGTGTAACCTTGTGCATGCAGAGCTTTTTACTGGACCTGTGGAAGATGGAAATTGGTTCTAGATATGCTAACTTATCATGTCATACTCTCCTGACTAATCAGAAGATCACTTGTCCATGCTGTGTCTTCTGTTAAAAATGTACAGCCCATTAAGGTGTGCGTGTTATAATGGAAATTTGTTTGTATCAAGTTCAGTGTCATCTTTGCCATGGAAGGATATTCTTGGATAATTGGATGACCTCTTTATATTCACAACTCTTCGTAACAGCCTCAAATAATTGAGAAAATGTTAGATTTTCTTACTTGGATAAAGTTTAATAGTTGTCGGATCGGACTTTCCTATAGAGACTACTTGTTCATGACACCAATTAATTGGAATCATTTGGTTTATGGGAAGAAGGAATGCCACCTAGTGATCCATATATCCCTACAAAATCTTTTCTAGATTAGCTATGAGTCTGTTAGTGAAGGACTTAAGTTAGTTGAGGGTGCTGAGATAGTAGAAAAAATAGGGCATATTGACTCTAATTAAAAGGGGAGGTTGAGATATCTAATCATTTGTGAAAGGACAGACTCCTCAAGAAGGGTGAGGGGCGAATCCAGGTCTTTCAAATGTCCATTGACATCATTTATTTTGTATCTTCCCTAGCCTAAAGCTGCTACAATATTATCATAGCAATTAGGGTTTAGGGTTCATCAATAAAAATTCATATAACTGTAGATTAAGAGACGATATTTGGTACTAGAGAATTTATTTTATGCCCATAATCATTATTCCAATGCATCCTAGGAATTATTTTTTTTTCATAAAAAGATTTCACTCCAGAAAGCATCAATATGAAGCTTTGAAATCCCTACTAGGTTGGCGCCCTAAAGCTTCAACAACCATGTGCTTCTAGAGGAATATGCATTAAAAAGAAAAAGAAACAGAAGAGATACAAAATATTACAACCAACCATGGGGGCAACACCAAACCTATGTAGCAACTAAGAAAACCTACATTGCAGTAGCCATACCGATTCTTAAAAATGTCCTTGGTATACAAGTAGGCAACCTTTTTTGTTGGGAATATTTATACAGTTTCCTAGAAAATAAAGAGTATTTTGTTATCTAAAATCTTCAATATATTATCCTATTACACATTTAATAAGAGTGACATAATATTTTTTTTTTCACATAAAACTTCTATTTCAACTTTGGGATAGTTAGATTCTCACTTTTCCTATGCGAATGTTTTTGTGGTAAACTTGACAAAAAAAACCATTCTAGGAACATAAGATTTCCTAGCAATGTTATTTTTTAAAAGATAAATATAACATGCAAAACATAATTTGCAATTTCAAAAAACTGAAACTAAAACTTCCTTTCTACCAAACGCCAAAGTTTTGATTCTTTCAGATCTCTAGTTTCCTTCAGTTTTGGTTCTGACTCTTGTGTCATTATTGTGTAGTGTTTTGGTTTCAAAACATTTCCTCCATTGAGGCTTTTCTTTGTTGCTATTCTTTCTTCTTTGCATAATTTCCCTTAAGTAGGAATTTCTTTTCTACTACCCACTTAAAGTGATATTTCAACTAGAGTAAACAATTAATGAAAAGGAAGTTATGTTTACTTCAATAAAGTAATAATCTTCTAATACTAATTGAATCCACTCTACTATGCAATTCTGATACATGACTTAGGAATCTGTATGCTTCTGTTGTGTTTTCTTTTAAATCCCATTATCAATTTCTATTTCCTTGCAGAAAATCAGAGAAATATTTGGTGATTATTTCTTAACAATTTTAGAGTATCCTAGATTATCTTGTGGGATTTATTTCTTTTATATTTTACGATGATTTGTTTCCTTATTAAATTTCCTATAATTATCTGTATTTATGATTATTAGCTTATATAAAATACACAGTTTTCTGCATCTCTTGCATTTATTCTCTCTTTCAACACTCCTTAATTAGTTCAAGAGCTTTAACTAATCAGTTTGGAAGTCCATGGTTCTGTGGTTAAATTTCTTCTTTTGGGGTTTTTGGATAATAGCACTGGATATGATAGCTTCAGATTCGTGGGTTGTCTCTTCTAATATTACTTGCAAATCAATTTTTAAATTCTGAAACAGTGAATCTTTAAATCTGCATTCCAAATATTGCAATTTACTCAATTTCTATGGCGCGAGGGCGTAACTTGCACATTCTATACCTGCTCTCTAGAGCTTTCCGAAAATATTAGGTCCGATAGTGTAGTAAAACTCCGTCCAGGTTTTTCCTCTCAAGTTTTCTATCCTTCGTTTTGGGCTGTAACTAGTTTTCTCCTTTACTGTATATGAGCCAAACATGAATCCTTTCTTATATTTAGTCCTACATGTTGATTTGGTATCCTAAAGCTCTGCATTCAATTATCTAAACAATCTCCTGCAGATTAAAGGGATCTGGGTTATCAGTTGTATTTATTTTGTCCCTTTATTAATTTGTTATTATACTTGGCACCGAGGTAAAGTAATTTGCAAATTTTATGAGCTTATACTTACAAGGCTATTTCTTTTCACATGTCAGTAGATTGATACAGTTGCTGGGTAAGGATTTAAAACTTGGCTCCTGTCGGAGAATCTACCTGCTGGTCATGTCTGTACAGATTTGGTCGATGCTGACATAGCTGCGACTTTTCTTCTGCTCTATGCTTAAAGTACGTTTACCGTGAAGTTGGTGCACTGGTGTACATACATCATCATAGTAGTGAGAGGAGCAATTGCTTCAAGGTATACTTTGTGGAATTATGAGCTTATCCTTACTCATCAGTGGTTTAGGATGTCTGAGGACAATCATGTTGGTTCTGTATCTATTCTTCTCAATCTCGTAAGTTTGGATGTTTGGTTTGGGCCTTCCCCTCTACCCAGGTAGGGGAAACAAGACAATGCCCAATTTATGGGCATATTGTATACAAGGTATATATATATATATATATATACACCAAATTTTACTGTCTGTGTTTCCTGTTTAGTATATTTGAGGAACAATGCTAATAGACCGATTGTAAAATTTGGGTTGTTTCTCATTTTCAAGTGTCGCTTGTGATAATAGTATCGTATTTCGGTGAATTAAATAAACTAGAAAATTGATTGGATTGGAGGGTAAGACTAGGTAAGTATATATACACTAGCTAGCTATTGCTGGAATGTCATTTGAATTATCCTAGTGAAGTGGGTGGATGTTGCGGAGGAAAGCGATTTTCAGTGAGTTTTCTCATGTTTTAAATAAGCCATGCAAATTTGAGCGTTTTCGTTATGTAACTCAATTAGATTCACTCTTTCAAAATATACAGGACAGATTAGAATTTAACAGCTGCTTTCTTTGGACGTTACAGGTGAATTAAGTTATAAAGGCGAAGTTTTAAAAACGAGTACTGATAATTAGGGCTGTACTGTGTTCAAATGTTCTGTCAATTTTCATATCTGCATTTTGTTTAGGCTTCACTTATACAGTACAGGATCATGTGTGCCGAAATAAATTTTCGAAATTGTTTTTGGAATAAGATGAAAAAGTAGAGTACAAACAATTTAATGCTGGTTTGTGTCTACCACAATTTTGTTTTTCCTTCATATAGGTCCCAAGTAGCTTTTCACCTGTTTCAAAATAGTATACTACAAAGAATACTAGATTTATGGTTAGAACATTTATTCACAAATATACGGATGATAGTCTGAAACCTACATACGAATCGGTATCGTAGATTTAGCATCGTTTGTAATAATGAAAAACCATTTGTCTGTATGTATAAAATTATACTTTCGTTAGTAATTGCAAAATTAAGAACATCTTTGGTCTAACAAGACTCCCAAATTTCTTTGAGCCATGGTATTAGAAGCATACATATTCGACATTGCAAAGAAGGGTGCAATGTTATTCTGGGACTGATCTTCTACTGCTTGCATCTTGGTCTAATGATAACTCTGCTATTCGATTTTATGAATGTGGGTTGTATGAGGTTACAACTTGATCTAAGGATAACCTCTCATTATGTTATTTAAAATTCGACAATATAAATGGTAAATTTAATATAAATGGGAAATTTGTGAAACTGAAATTCCGATAGTAAATTGCGCTATTAAATAAAAAAGTTTAAAAGATATTTGGTTGAATATGGAGTGATTGTCGCACTCCGAATGTCAAACTGATTCTTGAAGCACCTCCATAGTGACTTTCTACACTTCCATAATTTTGCATACTCCCATTTCTAATCTTGAGAAAAAGACGAAAATATCTTTTGTTGATGGTAATTGCGATTTAATTAATTTTTCTCTTCACGGATTATACACACCACAATGCAATTAAAAAATATTATCATTGTAGATTGTACAATCCGCAATTTTTCTCTTCGCAGATTGTACAAACTATAATGCAATTAAAAAATAAATATTATCATTGCGGATTGTACAACCCGTAATTATTTTTTTCTGCACCTTTTACATTACTGGTTATACAAACCGCAAGTATAAATTTTTCTAAATGTATTGTGGTTTGTACAACCCACAATGCATTTAAAAAAAATTGTATTGCGGGTTGTACAACCCAACCCGTAATGTATTTATAAATTTTTTTTATTACAGTTTGTATAACCCGCGTTGTGACCCTAATACCACCCCAATCATGTAAGAGTCTATTGGCTGCAGGCTTATTCTCATTCCAAATTCCAATCCCATTTTAAATAAAGAGTATATTATGCTCCTTTATACCTATTAAACAAAGAGTCTCTTATGTTGTTATACCCCATTTCCTATATCCCATTTCAAACAAACAGTCTTGTTATGTTGAAACATTCACTCTTCTTTCTTGATTGGTTTTATTTCAAATTCAATCAAAATAAAACTAAACTAATTAAATTAAGGCAAATGAAAAGTCTCTGTAAGTTCACTTCTTAGATAGGATCTCATTTTAAATTCAATTAAAATAAAATAAAATTAATTAAATTGAATTTAAAATGAAATCCTATCAAGAATGAACTTACATAGACTCTTCATCTGCTTTAATTTAATTAGTTTAATTTTATTTTAATTGAATTTGAAATGAAATCAATGAAGAAAGAGAAATGAATGTTTCAGCATAATTTGAAATGAGTAATAAAGCAAGCGAAGAGACTCTTTATTTAATAGGTATACAGGAGCATAATAGACTCTTCATTTAAAATGGAATTAGAACTTTGAATGACAATAAGCCTACAACCAGCAAAATAGCTTCATCATTTAATTACATGATTGGATGGTATTATGGTGACAACACATATTAAAAAAATTTAAATAAGCTTGCAACCAGCAAAATAGCTTCATCATTTAATTACATGATTAGATGGTATTATGGTGACAACACATATGAAAAGAATTTAAATGCATACATAGGGTAATACAATAAATATATTGTTGATTGTATAACCCCCAATACAAAATTTTATATTTTATTTTAAATGCATTACTAGTTGTACAAACCTTAATACATTTAGAAAAATTTATACTTACAGTTTGTACAATTCGCAATGTAAAAGGTGCAGAAAAAATAATTGTGAGTTGTATAATCCGCAATGATAATATTTTTTAATTTTGTATAATCCCAAAGAAGAAAAAAATAAATCGCTGTTAATAAAGTGTATTTTTGTCTTTTTCTCATGACTAAAATGAAAATATATAAAATTATGAAGGTGCAGGAAGAATCAGTCCAAATGTCAGTATGTCCATTTAAATTTTGACACCTCCAACAATAATGTAAAATGTGCTTGAATTGAAAACAAGAAAAATGTGCAGAAGTGCAAAAATTCAACCATAAAATATGCAAGCCTTGATATCAATAAAAAAATATTGAAAGTTTATGTAATCATAAAATGAATTTTACTTTTTAAAGTTATTGACATTGCTAATCATACCAAATGAAACTTAATGACAATAGATCAAATAGGAATTAATGTTCTTGATCATAAAATTAGAAGTACATATATTAATAATACAAGAGAAAAGAAAAAAAAAGTAATATTATTGAAAACTAATTTCTTTAAACGATGGATTACATTTTTAAAAAACTATAAAAATTACGAAAGCTAAAACTTGCAATGTTATAATATGCAATACATATGAAGTATTAATTATAATTATAAATATTTAAAAAAAAATTATCATGCTCTATTCTGAATATAATAATTAATAAGATCTTCACCAAACTATTTATATTGTACAACAATAACTATAAACTTAAATTGGTGTACTTTATCTACTAAAAAAATGGTTGTCCTTTGTGGTATATTGTAAGACATATTTTTAATCATTATATTGGTGCAAATTGTTGATCGTTGTAATTAATAATTAACACTATTGGAAACCTTGAACGCACAAGTAATCTCTTCTCAAAATAGTATATTCCATATCAAAGTGATACTACCTGAATTTGAATCAATTGGTTGAGAGAGAAAAAAAATGATATCTAGTACACAAATTCTATTATTTTTAGTTCATAATTTCTAATTTATTTTTTTTACAAAATTTTATATAAAAAATTCAAATATTGTGTAGAATTATCTATAAATTGAGTTGTGCATGACACAGGTCACTTAAATATAGATTTTAATTAAAAACATACAACTAAAAAATATTATTTTATAAAAAAAAAATGTAACTAGGAAGTCTTATTTTAGATTGATTGAAATACTCCAACACATAATTGATTTCTACTTCTCTAAATTTATTGTATTTTAAAAATTGTAGTCTATAGGATATACGATCAGCTATATATCTAACAGACAACAAAAAATAATAACTAAATATAATTCTTCAATTTTAAAAATTTCTAATACAAGTAAGAAAATATTTATATTTAAATAATTTTTATTCTGTATATATGATACGCGTTAAACACTCTAATAACAAAGTATCAAAATCTAAATATATCATTAATTAAGTTTAATAAATTATTCTGATAATTAATACAGGACCTACGTTTTAATGAAACCGAACCTTAATGACTAAGTGCTTATTTATGAGTGATTTTTGTTTTCACTCAATCAAGCTATTATTAGGCTAAAATCAAGTTATCAACTACCATTTTTGCTCACCAAAAACATAATTGGAGAAAATGAAAAACAATATCTACTAATTTGTTGTGTCATCCATTTATTTACGTTGAGGTTTAGTAGAATGTAAAGATTACTATTTACAAGCCCCAAGTTATTTCCTTTTATTTACGACAATTTAGTCAAAGGATTCTGAAAAAGAGTGAAACAGAAACATTTACATTTTGTTAAAATTTCAAAATAATATTTTGAGGAACTAACTATTTTAAGGAAGGAAAATATGAATATATATGATATTGTCCATTGTAATTATCTATATAAGAGAAGTTAAATACCCTGCTACTTGGTTCAGAAGGTCACAAACCATACTAAAGGGAAAAAACATGATAATATTTATTTCATAAACTGATCTAATTAAATGAAAAAAAAAACAAAAAAATCTAAAAGACTAAAATCGTACAAACTGAAAATTGAACGTAGCAAACATCTGTTTTTTTCTCTTTTTTTTTTTTTGTGGAGTTGGATTTTAGATTTAACGTTAAAAACAGATGCAATGCAATTCAAACTAAATTTACTTGCACGTATGTATATAATTGTATTCATGAATTTGCAAAATTACTGTTTTATTTTTTATTATATATTTATAAAATATCACATAATTTGTACTTGTTTACATAAAAATATTTAATTAAAATAAACTTTTTTCCTATCTGAGTTATAATTATCAAGTGATGTAAATTTTTATTTTTACTATATATTTTAAATATTATGCTATCATTAGTTATATGACGCATAAAAAAATCTTTGACGTTTAAAAATGCTTTGATTTATCATTGCATTTATTAATACTTTCTAAAAACAATAAAAGACAAAATCAATAATTCAAACTGGATTAGTTGTATGTCAATAAGGTTCTTTACTTCAACCACATGCTTTGCATAGATAGTTAAGGTGTTAGTTACAGCATTGCATGGGTGGTAGAACTTTCCTCTCTCAGTGTATCAGTGTCCACTCAATAGAGTTGGTGTTCTTTCCTATCTAAGAATTTTGCCACTCACTGTAAATTCCCTTTGCCCTTGCCTTAGACGAGCTTCGTAGTTCGCTGCTTTTAGATTATTCCAAAATCACTGTAACAGCTTTTGCCGCAACAGTTCTCAAGGATTGATTAAATCAAACCAATGCTTATAGGACATTTAAATTTTAAAATTTATAAGAAAAAATAGTTAAAGTAAATTTTTTTGGTGTATATAAGCATGGATCAAGGTGGTCTAGGACTAACTAATTATTTCTCCTAAGTTGAGTTGTGATACCACTTGTCTGCATAAGTTATCTTCGATTTTGATGATAATTTCAGGTTGAGCATGCTCTATTTCCATTATGAAATTGCAGCACCTCAGTGATTGTCAGAGTAATTTCAATGTAAAGTGTACATCAAACCAGCTGGAGCGATAACGTAAGGATCACACACTTATTAGTAGTTCAGGCCAGAAATTATTTGGAAAAATGATTGCAGGAATCTAAGAACATTTATGACATTGGAGAAAATTTATTTTTCCTAGGACAACTGTACAAATCTGATAAATACAACTAGCTATATGTATCCACAGGTAAATGGAAATTTTCAATTCTTATTCTACACATACCAGACCCCTACTGTTGCTGAGGTGTGATTGAAATGACAGCAAACTATCGGTGTAGACAAGTGCAAGTCATTGTGACCCGTGCACTGAATTTTCTTTATAAATTTGGTAAACATTTCAAACAATTTAGAAATCAATCAGCCAGCTTCAATACCAAGTCCAATCATAATCCCTGCGTCAATTCAGAAAAAAGAGTTATTAGGACTCATAACTACTAGACTGATGATGTTTGATCATCAGATAACAATAACAAAAACTGCAAGGAAAACACTATCTCCTACCAAAAGAGATGAAGGTAAATAAACCTGCTCAATCATATTGCTAAAGCTATACAAAAAAGACCAATAATTTGAAGGACAATGTTTAGATGTTTAATGGTGAGTGGCATGGAACCATTTTATTGTTTGGATACTTTTCTGATGGAACAAACAAAGAATGATTCCATTTTGAAATCTAGTTTGGTCTTTGATTCCTGTGACTTTGAACTTTAAAGCACATGAGCACATATGAAGAAAAAATAACGGGATTAGTGCTCAGGTCTTTGATTCCTGTGACTTTGAACTTTAAAGCACAGGAGCACATATGAAGAAAAAGTAATAGGATTAGTGCTCAGGCAAATAGTTGCAATGCAAATTCAATGTCCAAAAACCGACAAGCCAATTTAAAATGTCCAAAAAGTTGTTTATATGCTTTTCATTCAGAAAACTTCAAGAGGACAAGATTGAAGAGTACCATTGTAATACATGTATAAGTAGAAATGATCAAAAGCAGCTTGAATAATAACACTTTTGAAAGGACAAGATATATTTCAACCACTTGATAGTTCCTTGGTTTTTCAAGAAATAATATTCCCTCCGATGAAAATACAAGATCTAGCAATGGAACGTGTTTTCAATAGGAGACTTTGCCCAATTAGAGCACCACAATATCTAGATATTGGATACTTTCTTTATCTTCCTATAGTAGACCTTGTCCTAGAGTCTTTTTATATGAGAATGCGAAGGACAACATTCCCGTGATCAATGCAGAAGCCTGCATGAATTGACAATGCACACCAACTGCAAAAGATAGTTGAGGGCAACACAACTCACTTTCTTCTGCCATGACATCATTTATGTTTCTTTCAAGATATCTAACACATTTCCTTTGAAAAATCGCAATAATTTTGTTTGATCAAGCCACTTCAAGCAAGGACTAGAAAGTATTTGAGACATCCAAGATCTTTGGTTTGAAAGTATTTGCACTAATGTTGCTCAATAGGAGCAATCTTGGTAACATCATTAATAACTGTATCATTAACATCAGTATTATTAAACTTTGGTCATAACGACACCATGGCGGAAATCGGTGGCATAGCAAAGAAGAAAAAGACAATATTTTGCTACCAAAGAAAAAGGATCATTGGAATCCTAACCATATATGTAAGTATATCCTTTAGTAACCAATAGGGCTTTAAGGCGATCAACCCAATCATTTGGCCCATGCGTGATTATGTTCAAGAGCTTGCATTTCAACAATCATAACTTGTTGTCATCGATGATCAAGTGTTATGGTCATAATTTTAGAATATTAATAAAAGATATGGAGGAATATATGAGAAGTAGGAAGGAAATAACTTATGAAACTTAGAAATTTATTAACAGGGTAAGGATGACAGGTACAACTAGTACCAACTAGAATCTTCATTATCAAGGATCATGGTATTCTGTAATAGTGAAGGACTTGATGAAAATGACTCGTCATGTAATATTGGACAAATCACTTTTGGCCTACAATGATGTGTTGAAGATTCCATATTGACTAAAGATAAGGTCAATTCATAGTATACAAGGAGGTGCAAACCTTATCTTGCAAGCCGGTTTTGTAAGATTGAATTAGACTTAAAGTCCACTTCTTAAGATCACATTAAAAGTTTATCCTGCTGAGGTTAAATGGGCCTATCGTGTCACCCGCTATTAAGTTGCTATCGACCCATAAATATCTAGTCCCAGGCAAGAGTTGGAGATCTCACATTGACACTATATAAAGCCAACTTATAATATATAAGTGGATGTAAACCTTACCTTACAAGCCAATTTTGTAAGGTTGAATTAAGCTTAAAATCCACTTCTTAAGAGGTTGCAACAATGGCTCTAGTGAGTTTTTAAAGTAGGAAAGGAACTTGGAGGGTTGGGTTGACTTAAGATGTCATGAGTAAGAAAAAACAAGGGTCCACCAATAAGACATGTTGGACAAAGTAAACTTCTTAAAGACAAGGGAAGAAATATGTCTCTTCAAAAAAGGAGAAACTTGCCGACAATTTGATTCAGGAGAATAACCATGGTACCTTTTTTGGAGGTGAGAATATCCTAGGAACACAATTTGATGGCTCTTGCCAAGAGTTTGTCCAGATTTGGAAACATGTCAGGTACAAAACACACATAAACAAAGACGCGGGAAGTAACATGAAATAGAGGTTCATTTGGAAACAAAATGGAACAAGGAATTTTATTATCAACAGACGAAGAAGACCTTTTATTGATAAGAAAACATGTTGTAAGAATAACATCACCCTAGTGATGAGCTAGTATATTTGCACTAAGTAATTAGGTGCATGCAGTTTTAACCAAGTGATCATTTTTTCTTTCTGCTATATCATTTTGTTGAGGTGTATAAGAATAAGTAGATTGATGTAAAATTCCATGTGAGCTCAAAATAGCATAAAAAATCCGAAGAAAAATATTCTTTGGCATTATCACTTCAGAAAATTTCGATAACTTGTCCAAATTGATTTGTAAAGATGGACAAAACTTTAGAATGATCTTTAATTAAATAAACTTAAGTACATCTGAAGTATTCTTAATGACGGTAAAAAAAATATCAAAATCTAAAAGATGTAATGTGACTTAGTCCCCATGTTAGAGTAAATGACAAAAAACACATACTTACATCTTGATTCATTTCGCTTGGGAAAAAAAGATCTTGCATGTTTTTCAAGTTGACATGACTCACTCTAGGACTTCAAGTGTACTAAGTTCAGGAACCCTTTGTTTTAATTTTGACAAATATGGATGACGCATTCAATCATGCAAAAATTTAGGAGAAGAGGAGGCAAGACAAGATAAAAATAACCTAGTCCCAAAGTAGTACAATCCTCCACACTCATACTCAAGTCCTTTACCAATTAGTCAACCCATGTCATTCTCTGTATAACAATTACAAAATAGTTTATAGATATAGTTAATTGACCCAAAGAGATAACGTTATAGTGGCATGTAGGAACAAATAGAACAAATTTTAAGTTTAAAGAAGGAAAAAGGGAAACTTGACCAACTTCTTGATTAGAAGCTTTGGATCCATTACCTAAGGTTGAGGTAAGGAAATTTAAGAGAATAAATAAAAAAGAATACAGAAGTATTACCAAAAATATGATCAAAATCACTTGAGTCAATCATCCATACATTTTGACATGCCATGGATTGAGATGTAGATTGTTGACAAACTAGGATGCGGGGAAGATTGTGCTTAATTGTTGGAATTTTAACCTCAAATATTCTTGATATTTTTCATAAAAAACCTTGGTTCAACTATTTCGGATTTGGAGATATTTGTTGTCTTATGAGGAAAGCCATGTAAAAGGTAACAACTTTCTTAAGCATGACTATTCTCTTACAATAAGAGCATTGAGTATCTTCTCGACCATCATGTCCTTCTCTATTGTCATGACATCCCCTTCCATGAGTAGATACCATGGCAAAAGCTTCAACAGATTCAGTAGATTTCTACCTTTAAGGATTGGAACACGAAGATTCGTGTTGTTAGGCTTTCCATTGATAGGACTTCTTGACTGGTTAAGATTTGATCCCAAACATGATCAAAATTTGGATTCACAATCATATATAACTTGTCCAACTTCTACTTGATTTCTCCTAGTGAGTCAGCTTAAGAACATCTTTAACCCCTCAATAGGAAATTGACCTTTAGCAATGAAAGATGTCATATTATTTGTTTGATAGATGTCAATTTATGGGAAAAATCGTAAAGTCCCTGAATGTCATTTGCAGAGTAAGATTGATTCGCTCTAATACCAACTTGAAAAAGTATATATGAGGAGAAGAGCTTGAGAGAGATCTTCCTAGTGATTCGAATACGCGGACACACACACATTGATGAGTGGCTTACGATAGAAAGCTTAAGGAAAGAAAAAGAAAAACATTATAGAGTTTAACCCTAAGATTAAGTTACAGATAAATACAGTACAAAATAGCTATTGCTCAGAAGATAATATAAACTATTCTAACACAACCAAAATCTCTCTGTCTCGTTTTGGTTAAAAACATTTTCTAACACATGATGGGCTAATCCAACCATTTTGTGTCTCACATAAAGAATCTAGATTGAAATGGGACCCACAATTATAGGTCAAAATAAGTGATGTGATACAAAAACGATTGTCACAATCAACATTGATAATTTAAAGCATAAATAAACAACTTTAAGTAAACAAAATGAGATAATCATATTAAATAACATCTATTTTGAACAAATAAAAGTTGTCTTCTCATTTGGTGGAGAAACAAGACTTCAACAAATTGTATAAGAAAGACAACTGTGTGAATCAGATAATAAAAAAATCCTTTCTGTTGCAAACTTTCTGACAGTAAAAAGTAATTAATATCATCAGTTACTAGGGTATTGAGTTTGTTTTCCTGGATCAACTTCATCCTACAATAAAGCTTGGCTTATTCACCAGTAGACAGCCATTTAACTGATGCCTTAAAGCTTAAGCAGAAAGATAATATAATACATTTAAAAAACAATAATTAGCAATGACTTACAATTTTTGTTCACTATGTGGCAACCAATTTTTTTTCGTGAAGACAATCTTCAGTCATGACATTGCTTCTCTTGTCATCATTCTTCTCTTTGTCAAAAGCAAACTCCAGTTGTTTCTCCACTGACTTGACAATCCCAGTTCGCTTGGATCTTAACCTATATGGGGGAGATACATTGAATGTCTTATTACTGGGAATATCCATCACATTGCCATGGCTTGCCGGACTACTGGAGAAATGCCTAGAACCAGAATCATCATTGGTTCTCTCTGTTTCATTAGAAGAACGTGGATCATTATCTACCTTCAAAAGTTTACTGGGACTAGTGAGTGCTTGGAGCTCAGTTTTCCTCCTCCTCAATATGGAAGGAGTATTTGGAAAAGTATTGGCAGCCCTTTTCAAAATTGATTCAGGTGTCTCAGTGCATAATTCACCACCCTTCACACGAGGTGGAGTGAAGAAACCAATAGGTGACAAAGTTGGAGTAGAACAAAACTCATTCTGCTGGCAGATATAATTTAAATAAAGAGAATCTATGGGAACTGAACCATGTAACTGGGGTGGCTCATAACACAGAGAACCACAGGTTGGACTTTCTTGCAAAGATGTTCCAATTAAGCTTGTAGTGCTCATGTCACCATAGTTTGTACAATGCTCAAAAGTTGAGTTTCCATTGAGGCCGGAATTGTCAGGTCTTGGCCCATAAGTTATTCCCCGATTAGCTTTTGACAGTTGTTCTGAATTGCTACAGCTAAGATCGATGTTGGAAGATCCAGGCTTGCATTCTACACAGTCAGAATCAGCAGATTCATTTGCAGGAACACTTGAAGAATCACCAACTTCTCTAACTGTTCCCGAGGACTCAAACTGATTCCTTCCACTGTCATCTAGTTTACTAATGGCTGTAGTTTCAGATGATGTTTCAACAGCTGCATTTAATTCTTTATTTGAATAAACAAGTATTGATTTACTAGCAGAACGTCTAATTGTATCTTTGACAGTAACTTGTGGACTATTCTTGGGAATTGGTGGAAGTCTTCCTGTAGCTAAATAAAAATCTAACTTTTTCTTCAAAGAACTATTCCAATGATTCTTTATTGCATTATCAGTCCTACAGAAGAAAAATAACAGGCAAATATTAGCATGTGTTAAAATAAATCAAATGGTATGCCATTCTATCACAAAATAAATCTTCTACGAGGAGGTCAGATATTGTCATTATTTTTTGCAGGGATTCACTCTACGACTTATTTGAACTATACAATGTAGGGCTTCCCCTAATACGTTTCGAAGAAAGTTGAACAGCTTAGTCAACTCCTTGAAAGGTAGACAAATCTTCAGAACTTTATGTTCAGGATTAGGTAGCTTCATTGCATTTATTTTATGTTTTTTCTTTTTGTTTCATGTTTCGGTCTCACATTAAAAAAATCCTATTCCTATTTATATCTCTGTAATATTTTCTTGTCTTGATGAATTTCTACTTTTATTTTAAAAAAATATAATAATATATCCTTCAAACATATGAATACTGAGAGCAAGAGTACCACCATCCCCAAAAAAACAAGGTTGCTTTGGACATTGGCAAATGCTGATACTTCACAATTCGAATAACTCAAATATTACATTCCATGATTTTTTCTATGACCTTAATTTCCTTTATAACAACTAACGAATTAAAAGAAAACAGACCTTCCGTGAAGGACCTTAGCTATTTCAGCCCATTTGTTCCCATGTAAACGATGAGCATTCATCAGGGCTAATTCCTCCTCCAAAGTCCAGGCATCCTTCTTTATCTCAGGGTTAAGATGATTGTGCCACCTGAAAACAGTTTAAAAGAAAAAACCACTATAATCTGAGTAGACCACATTCAAAGCCAGTCTTTGTAGTCAAATTGTCAGTTTAAACAAAGGGACATTCACATGAAATTAAGATCTCCAAAAGTTGTAGTATGCAAGAAAGAAATCTAAAATTTATATTTAATTATACAGAGGGAAACATTTATTTATCAATAAAAAGATTCATAGAAGAAGATACAAAAAGTAATAACTTGCACATGATCTTCAGCTAACTTACCGCTCTCGACATTGTTTGCCTATTCGACCGGGTAAAGACTGGGCTATCAAAGACCATTTTGTTGGTCCATATTTTGTCACCAGTTCAACAATTTTATCGTCCTCCTGTAAACCCAGTAAAGAGAAGTTGTTAATCGAATAAAATTGTAGGAAAGTTAATAAAGAAAAAGACTAAGTTTCAACCTCCTGTGTCCAAGGTCCTTTAACAAGTTCTGGATTAAGAACTTTTTGCCATCTATGCAAACACTGGACTTCTGATCTATCAGGAAAAAACTCAGCTGCATTCCACATTTTAAATATGTCACCAAAATGAGCATAGTGTTTTCATGAAACCCATATGACCATTTCTAGGTTTATAAATATTAAAATAGTCCATCACAGAACAAATAGGAAATAAACGTTTTATTGAAAGATGCAAAAACAATTTTGAAAGTTTTAGTTGTTTAGTTGTTTCATTCTAACTTTCTGAGCTCTAAAGAAGGGGAAAACTGTGGGAATCCATGTGATATTTCAGGAATGCATATATTTTATTTTATCTTATCATGTAATAATACCTAATTAGTTAGTAATAAGTGTAAATCCCGAAAAAATGGGACTACAGTGTAGAGAAGGTCAGCATTTGTTTCCTTAATTAATGTACAGACATATATAAACTGATTGATCTTTTCATGAAACATGTATACCAGCCCAAATTTTATAGATGGTGATAGAGCTTTTCCAAACTAGGTTGGACCAATTGATTGGTCCAAAGAAAAAATAAATAAATAAATAAATAAAAAAGAGAAGTACAGACAGTTGAAAAGAATGAAAAAAACAAGGATTCACTTCTCAAGGGAAAACACACCCTTCCAGGAAATGTTCGCTTTACAACTGAAATACAGCTTTCTGTTACAAATTTCATAGTCCCTCGCCTCCATATTGCCCTCTTATTTATATACGACCCTCCTAATCACTTATTACATGTCTTATTCCTTCTAGAGTATACCTTTTTTATACTCTCTCTTCCCGTCCCCTGACAGACTACATCTCACGTGCCTTCTACTCAAACCCTAAAATCCTTCCAAAGTCAATTTGCCATCATTGCCAATAATTCTCTGCTTGTCGTTCTCCTTCCCATAGGCAAACATTACATTATAACTTCTTCTTTCAGTTATATATATGCAATGGTTTATCAATGTGTAACCTACAAACTTTGATCACTTGGTGTGGCCTTTGCTAAGTATCTGTTCTGTGTATTGTCTGAATTCGAAGAACTATAAAAAATGGTCTCAACTTGTCTGTACAGTGCTGAAAGGAAAAGGAAATCAGATTCACCTAACTATTAACAGGTCTATAAATGTTGACCCTAAGTTTGCAACATGGGACAGAGAAGACTCCATGATAACAGCTCGGCTATGGAATTCAATGATCCCGGAAATTAGTGACACTTGACACTGCAGAGGAAACATGGGAAGTAAACCTATTCCAAAGTCAAAGAGGCTGTTCAAGTATAAGAAACATAGTTGATAACAGTGGTGACAAAACAAGGGATTGAAACAATTATTAAATGTGATAATCAACTGAAGTCTCTATGGATGATGCTATAGATCATTATAAACTGATAAAAACTAAATGCTCTGACAATGCAGCAGTACTGAAGGAAATTGAGCATAACTGAATCCAGACTTCCTTGTTGGCTTGAATTCCCACTTTATTAAATCCGAATTCAAATTTTGGGAAAACAACAAACTAAATTTTTCAATGACGTATTGAAGTGGTTCCGAAATGAAAATAGAAGAATGATGGATTGTGAGCACATGCACCTACTGGACATTACACCCAAGAGAAATGATGGAAACTGCATGGAAAAGCTCTTATAGTCAAGAATGGGGACAATGCAAAGAAAGGACATGCTCTTGTTGCTGTTGCTGGAACTAACAAAGAGAATAAGCCTGAAAACCAACAGGTACTTATTTATACTTTGGCATTTTCAGGTAATCCGTTTCCATTTGGATTAAATATCTCTGAAATACCTTCAACCCAGTTATGGATATTAGATTCATGAGCCACAGATCACTAGACACCGGTCCAAACACTTCACATATTCATCTTCTCCCAGGAATAAAAAAACTACCAGTGGAGACAGTATTGTTGTAACTACAGTTGGTTGAGAATCTTCATTGGGAGATGTGTGAGCTAGCTATACACAAACATGTACCGTTTAAGCAATAATAGAAGCACATTTTTAGCTTGTTAATATGTTTCTCTCTACTGTTCATACAAATGTAATCAATGAAATATAAATTTTATTGATGATTGCTTGAATGTGTTTCATTTCTTCATACACATAATCAATCTTAGAGTGTGTTTCATTTCTTCTACACAACCAAAACAAGGGAAACTTGATATTAGAGCCCTAAGATCTGTTTCATTGGGTATTCTTCCCCTTAGAAAGGACCTGAGAAAATGTACTGTGACGATAAATCAGTAATCAACATAGCTCATAACATTGGAGTGAATAGGCGTTTAGCAAGGAGAAACTTGATACTGGCTTAACATTTACACTATATGTACCCATTCAAGGACAGCTTGAACAAATGCTCATGAAGGGTTGAACAGCTCCTCATTTGACAGAATTGTACCCAAGATGGGAATGGATAATACATATTCACTATCTTACTGAGGAGTGTAAGAGTCTGTATGCTGTTTAAAGAATATATGCATACATACATACATACATACATACATATATATATATATATATATATATATATATATATATATTACTTTGTTATCGTATAACTAATTTTTAATATGCAATTAATTAGTAACCAGTATAAATCCCAAAAATCATGGAGTACAGCTTAGTGAGAGAGACATTTATTTCCTTGATCAGTAGGACTAAAGTATATAACCCCCGATAGGTTATTCAAAGAAATATGTATTCCATCCTAATGTTCAAGGGTAACTAAAAATTATCCTCAAGAGTTGTAACTAGAATAATATTTATTTTCGACTGCGTTCTCATGCTTCACTCTGGTATGCCAATAAAAGCATCAATAATAACAAGATAATTTGCATATAAACAAGTTTCATTGTGTATCGTTTTCATCTTCCTTAAAGATAAAAGCGATGCCAGCTGAATCTATCCCAAAACAGATGATGGATGGACCAGCTACTTTATATATTGAAATCATAGGAACTCTGCAAAACGATATATATCATTATTCTAGTGCATTTTAGTCAAATTAGTTTGGAGATCCAAATCCTACCTTTTCATTCATATATATTGGATACGTTCAAATGCTCACACCAGTACCAATCAAGCATTCATTGCAGTTATAAATTTGAAAATCACATATAAAGGTCTTTACTGATTTATTGCAACAATAACAAGTTATGTCAGAACTCAGAAGGACTAACTAGGGTAACTATTAACAGATACCTATTTTCTTCCAACTTTTTCCCTTAAAAACTGCCACAGCATTCCTCAATGTCTCATCCTGCATCATGTTAAATAAAATATTAAGAAAAATAATTATTATTATGATTAACTTCTATAAGACCAGCAATAATTGAAAGGACAAGCATAACGATTTTGAAGTAGACTTGCACAGAAATAAAATCAAGAGAGCTGAGTTCACTATTTAATCAGCTTGCTAACAACCAAGAACATATCTAACCAAAAAAATTGATAATTAAAAAAACAAAGCTGTCCCAATGCGTAAAGACTAACCTCCTGTGCTGTCCAACCACCCTTAGCACGCCTAATAGGACCAGTGGTCCTCCTGTGCCAAAAAACATTCATGTAACAAAAGTCAATGCATATAGATCACGGCAAGGATTCAGAGTGGAGAAAATTTCCACAGTATGAAGGGAATCAGTCACTCCACATATCACACAGTTCATGACTGATACTGCAATGAAAAAGTAAAGAACTTAACGGATGTTACCGATGGGAAGGTGATGTGGATGCAGGGCTGCATATCCCAGGAGACTTGTGAATTGCACTGCCACTGCCTTCAGAAACAGAGGAGCAAGAAGCAGCAGTAGACTGCTTATTCTCCAGGCAACACTCCTCCGATTTCACCCCCTCAGCCATATCCTTCAAGAGCTCAAAATCATAATAAACAAACCATACCATATATCCTTAGAACAAAATTCGTTAAAAGAAATTAAAAACAGAAAAAAAGCACAAATTCTCAGAACAACCCCACCGTACACCAACCATCAAAACATCATAAAAACCCAGCTCAAACTGAAAAATTTCTAAACTTTCACACTGAAACACAAATTTAAGCACAACCCAGATCTTAAAATCTATTATCAGATCAAAACCTTCAACCCCCTCCCCAATAAAATTCTCACACCAAACATGGTAATGGTAACGCTCCAGCCAAACAAAATCTATTCCGGTCCTCCTTACCAAAAGGAAACGGAAAGACTCGATCAAATCAAATAAACGGAAATTAACATCTGAAATTAACATCTGAATTTGACAGAGTAAATAAAAAAACGGAAACAGATAAGATAAGAAAAAACAATAAATCGAGAAAAAGAAAAAGAATCGTGATTTCTCCAAACACTGAAGTACCTATGCTTGCAGAGAAGTGGCGGGAATCAAAGTGAAGCTCATAGAAGAGAGACCAGGATGGCTTCTCTCTCTTTCTCTCTCTGCTCTGAGCTAAGGTTTCGAAAAATCCTCGAACGTTGAAACAATGGAAAATTGAAATTTAGTTTTAAAAAATAAAAACGGAATTTTATTTATTTATTATTTACTAAGTAAATGTGTGTATGTGTAACATATACACACATAACATAAGTCATAATGCTAATAAAAAATAAAAAATAATTACAATAATATACAATATTAATGTTTGAGCACCGACGTGACGTCGTCGCCGTCAACTACCGTTAGGGATGCGTGGCGTGGTTTCATAGCCTGTCAGGTAACGGCTGTGGTGAACGTTACTTAGGGGAACAAAAGTTTGAAACTCAAACGGCACTTAATGCGTGACGGCGATAAAGGTCGAACAAGTTTAGGGACCAGATTTGGGTGTGGATGATTTTGAACCGTTGGATGAGAGGGAGAAACGTTATAACTAATTGGAAGGTTAAAAAAAAGGTGTATTAATTATTAATAAACTAATATGCTATTATATTAGATTAGGATGACCAGCAACGGCTACAAGAAGGCTAATATAAAATAATGTGCCAATTCATGCAATAATAATATATAACTTATATTTCTATTATTTTTCTATCATATTGTATGATACTTCATACTTTGTTCTATATATTTTTCCTTTTTTATAAATAGATATGTTGCGCAATTCAGTCTACATGTAACATTTTTTCATTGTAAAATGTCCTCTAAAATATCTAAATGGTTATGTATCTATACAAAATCTAATTCAATGAATAGGAAAAATTACTTTCAAAATGTATAAATAAATAATCTGATTATATGTTTAGTTTATTAAAATTTAAAAAATGTTTCTCTGTTTTAAAGAAATAAATAGGTGTATCTTTTGTACTTATTATGAGAAACATAGACCTATATTGTTAATTCCTTTTTATATGCACTTAATTTATTATGAAGTTTACTTGAAGACAATAATTTACTCATTTTCCATGCATGTGAATATTTATTGATGAAAAAAGTATCACTTGAATTAGAAGTATTGTCATCAAAGTAGTCACTATTTATTAGTGAAAGTCCTATTCCAAATGTATGAATTAAATATTGTGGGACATTGTGTGGATTATGTTAATCAGGAGAAAATCATCTATTAACTTAGATTCCATTTTAATAGGACAAAAGTATTGGACTGAAAAATAATACTAATCATACTATTTCTATGATGAAAATTATTTATCATGAAAGTTTATGAGGAACATAGGTAAAAAAAAATAATAGTCAACACTTAAACCATTTAATTTATAAATATTTCTTACACAAATTTAAATTTGTGCTTTATTACTTAAAATTAACTAACTTGAATCTAGATAACTTATGAATATAATTAATTTGTTTTTAAGATATTATTTATTTGATTACCATCAAAATCTAAGAACTAATTTATTGATATGTTATTGGGAATTTGAGTTTATGGATGGATAAAACATAATTGAAAGGAGAAATTTTACTAAATCAGTCTAGTCTCTTGATGAAAATAAGGTTCACTAAAGTTCTTAGAAATTTTGTATTAATAACAAGGTGAGTAAAAAAATTAAGAACTAATCACTTTTTCTTCTCGAAGATAAGAATTAATATTATAAGAGTTCTTTTATAACCATGTTTTTAATAGAAAACTATATACCAATTTTATTTAAAGTCAATATTCATTATAAAGTTTGAGTAATCCTTTTTAGTAAAATATTATTTCTTAAACATTTTATTCCCATCTCCAAAATTTAAATTTAGGTAGCAAGTAATCAAGTTGAACTAGTTTAACTAATTTAATAATTAAATTCTCAAAGTTAATAATCTAGATAATCACTAGTAAAAAAAAACATTTAATCGCAGTTATATAAGGTTTACAAACGCAGTTTCGTAACCACGATAAAAAGTACTAAAGATACCATCGCGGTTGTACAACCACGATAGAAATTATAACATACTATCGCAGTTCTTTAGAAACCGCGTTAAGAAATGCTCACAGTGTGCAAAAATAGCACTGTCATTGGATATACCAACGCGGTTCCCTCTACAACCACGATGGTATGTCTAATTTTTTTGGGTACAAAAATATTCACAATGTGAGAGAATTCATATGAAAATCTTCATAGTAAAAGAAGCAGAAAAGTTATGGGAGAGCATCGAATACAAGGCCAAAAATGAACTACAAAACCAGAAAACCAAGGTATGATCAATTATGGGTAATCAAAATTCAAAGTAACACATATGAAGCATAAACAAAAGGAAACAAAAAAAGGATAAACAAAATGCATAAAAAATAAGAAAAGAGAAGCATACACTGGAATTAGCATCACGATCAGATTCACACAATGATTTGAGCTAAGTAGAAGTATCCTTCACCTGATACAATATCCTCTACCTCGTATTGTGCCTACCAAACACACCATAGTGAAAACAAACAAAAAAAAAGAGTGAAAAGAAAGGGGGTAACACGTGAAGGTACAACTTTTGATGGTGTTCGGGAGTGTCTTTAACGGTTCCGATGGCATCGACAAGTCGTCGAACAATGGCAACGGGTGTTGATCTGGAAAATTTCAGCGACGACAGACTGCACCAGCGACCAGCTTCTTTTTCCAATTTTTCATATAACAAAGCCAGAATTAGGGTATGTTTGATATTAATTGGAAATTTTGCCACTTTGAAAAGATGAACCCATATATCACGTTCCAAAAGTGAACCCATATTCCCATGAATGGCTTCACAAACCAACAAAAATGCAAAATCGCTTACAATATATATCTGAAACAAAACAAACATAAAACATTAGCTTGCAATGTAAAAATGAAGATGGATTAAACCTAGGTGGTGACGTTGAAGACGCAACGGTTGACACCGTATGGCTGACGGCTGTTCTAGGAGATGTTGGAGGGGATGAAGTTGATGATGGCCAGAGAGAATGACGACGAAGGGGTTAAGGATGACAGAGGAGGCGAATGTCAACAAGTTGGGTTTTACTTCTTCGTCACTGTGCGAGAAGTGATTTTCGAGAGAGGAAGAATGATTTTTAAATTTCAAAGTGATTTTCGAGAGAGGAAGAATGACCCAAAGAGAGGAAGAGGGAGGAAGAATGGCACTACACGAGACTGTTCGAGAGAAAGAGAGGAAGAATAGCAATGCGTGACCCAAAACGCGCAAAAACCCTAAGGAAAGGGGATACGAGCGCGGTTGTTAGTGGGAACCGCGCTCGTATCCCACATACAAGGGCGGTTGTTTAAACAACCGCCCTTGTATCTCCCTGCAAAATAATTTCAAAATTATTTTGTAGATACCAGTACGGTTGTCTAAACAACCGCTCTGGTATCTCCCTGAAATTTTTCAATTTTAAATGTTTATACCTTACCGTCGCGGTTCTCGCTCTAACCACGGTGGTATGGTTGACTTAAGTTCAAAAATATCACCTCGCTATTTTTAATTGCGGTTTCTTTTTTACCGCGATGATATCATGTCGTGGAATATGTTTTTTCTACTAGTGAATAATAGGTAAAATATTTAAATGTGGAATCAATCATACTAAATATGTTACTCTTATATCTAAAATATATGAAGATTTAAATATCAAAATTTAAACCTTTTAAATTAATTCTAAAAAAACCTTAGTGAAATTCACAATTAACTTCATCAATTTATTGATTAAATTTATAAAGTCTGCATATTCATGAACTTATCTATGATTTTTGTTAAACTTTATTTTTTTTTCACCATCAATATTATAAGACTCTAAAATATAGCTATAGAGTAGAAGTTGTATAATTAGAATGACACTTAAATATTTTATTATTAAAGAGACAAATTTATACAAACAAAACAATCAAGTTTTATTTTAATATCACCGTCATTTCTTTATAGTAGATTTTATTTTTCTCCTCCGATTTCTTTCAATATTTTTTACCACATCGTTCATCAGATTGACAATTAGAGACCATCTTTGGACTCCTAACGACTATTAGAGTAAGCCTGTCTTATCAGAAGTTTGTTTAGAGAAGTTCATTTTTGCTTATTTCTTTTTTAGAGTTAGATTGAATTTTTTGTTTACCCAGGTAAATGGAGTTTACATGTGGTGTTTTTATCTTCAGGACAAGTCTATGCTAGTTCAAGGTCCTAGTGATATGTTCAAATCATTAACTAGGACTTTGTGGAGCAGTTAGGTTGTCCTTATGGTTTTTAGAAATTTCAGAGCTCTTTGTGAACTCAGGTAAGGGATGCTAGTTTTACTTTTTCAATACAACTTTAGGTTAGAAGATCTAAATGTGATCGTGACTTAATTATAGATATTATTGTTACTCTTGCAGAGGTTGTATGATGATTGAATTTGAATTGTGAGATTGAGATTTTATTTTGAGAACCTAAAGATAGTATAGTTGATAAAAATGGTATGTAAAAGTCGTTTTGATGTTAAAAAAATTATTTGATGATAAATTATAGTATTTATTATAGTTAGATGCCCAAATAGTACGAAATTTTGGTTTTGGGACATTTAGAGTTTTGTGTTCCAGGTGTAAGCGGTGGGTGCATTTTGGAGAGGTTTCTCCGGGTTGGACTGGCGTCGAGCGCCATTTACACGGGTCTGACGCAATTTGAGAGTTTTGCTCTCAGGTATAGTAGCATCGAATGTCATCCTGTTTGTGTTAGGCACAACCTAGAATTTTCTTCCTCCTTCTCTTTTTACTTTTACATGAATTTATCTCTTAATTGCTTAATATTTATACTCCTTATGTATGTATAATTGATAAAATATATATTTTTATTTTTTTAGTTTATGTGTGATGAATTGTGTTGAATTCAAATGAAAGTTTATGAATATATATATAATCTTAAGTTAATGGGAATGAATATTTATGTATAAGTGAGACATGTTTACGAATAATGTTGAATAGTGATTGAGACATTATATCTTCATGAAAAGAGATAATCATGTTGAGATTGTTTTAGAAGTGCATGATTTGGGGATTTGATCAATAAGGAGATATCCTGACTATACTGGTACATTGAAATCATATAGATAAAGATTATGAGATAGTGAAAGTCAACAGAGGTTCATATGTTCATGTCCAATGTTTGAAATACGAGTTGATCGAAATTGGACATATTAAGTATTTGTATATGGAAATTATGTCTATGTATGTGAGTCTGTATATTTTCTGACATGAGAAAATGGTTAAGAGTTATTGTAGGAAATTGATATTGTAGTGCGATGTATGAAATAAATTATGAAAGCTTAATTTGTTTGTAGTTTAACTTAAATTTATGGTCATATATTTTAAAACTCTTTAGTTTACCCTACTTTCTGTTGTTTCTTAAGTTTATTTTTAAAATTTATGATGATCGTGTGTTATATGTGAGTAGATGATCTAGCAGATGTTGAGATTCTCCGATGAGATGATGGAAGGCATGTTTATTTTCTTTTAAATATTTTCTCTTAATTTGTATTAATATTGTAAAATCTCTATAAAGATGAATATGTTTTGAAGTACTTTATAAATGAACTATATCTGAATATATGCATATATATTTTATCTATATATCTATTTGTGAAATATAGTCTTAAGACATCTCAAATTTTAAGGATATTACAAATATGACATAATTTATTCATGTAAAGAAAAAGTACCTCCAAGCAAATGATTTATGTTAGGGTGGAACTTTATGTTATATTAGAATAGGTCATATAAAAATTTTACTAATCTATTAAAATTTTCATTCATTTACTTAAAATTTAGTTTAATTCATTCAATAAAATTCTTTCATGGATGAGTATAAATCAAATTCATCCACAAAAATAATATTAAAAAATATTCAAATAAATTCAAAAATAAATTTTTGTAAAACTTTTTTTGAAAAGTAAATATAAGAAATATTTAATTATAAAATAGTCTATAGGATTAATTTTGATGTGTTAAGTATTGAAGGAGATATATGGATTTTGAAAAATAATAGATGAATCATAAGCCCCTCCATGAAACAAAATGGATGGATTTACTTGTGGATGAACCATATGAATGATGAATAAATAAATTATTTTGTATCTCCTTATTTGGGTTCACGAGATTGAAGTTCATGGTGACCCAACTCTTGTTTATCCAAGTGATTATATATGTTTGTCCGAAAAGATTAGGTCAACAAAAATTCAAAAAGTTGATCATGGAAAGTTGAAGATGAAGAAAATAAAAAATATGTTTGTTTTAATGGTTACATCTTAGGTAGTTTATGGGTTTTGTTAGTATCATAAATAACTATACTTTATGTTAAAAAATAATGCAACCTTTTATGTTTAGATAAGTTAACCTTGTTTTGTTATTATGATAAAGATGGCGATTGATTTTATTTGTCATTGCATAAAAAGAGAATGGAAGGTGCTTTATTGTATGAGAGTAATTAGAACAATGCTAAACAAAAAAAAACTTTGGCATTTATCATGTTATTAGTTTGTAAAACTTTGTATCCTTATTAATTAATATGGATGCATGAAATGATTGTTTATGTTATTTCTTTAGTGTAATCATTCAACACTAAAATTGTTGTTCCAATATAATGTGTTGATTTGAGTTATATTTGTTTTACAAATTTTTGTTGTAGATCGCAAATTATTTGATGAAATTAAACACTTTGTATTTTGGAGATCTTAATTTTTTATCAAACTTATTCAATTAAATAGGCTCAATTACATCAAAAATATATATTTGCAAAGAAAAGTTAAATCTTACATATTATGAGTCCAAGAAATGAAAAATAAACAAACTAAACAATTATTTTTGTAAACAAGAACAATTTTTCTTGTCATGCTCCTTGTTATCCTTCTTGAAATGTTGTGTTTCTACTATTTTTTCTTATCTTCACTCTTATACTCATCGCCTTCCTTTCTCCTTGAATTTGTAAGCCTATTTTAAAAGGATGAAGATCACACATTAAATGTGTTACAAACTCACTATGTAATCATGTGATAAATTTAACTCATGTGCATTACTATTTATTATTTGTAGGACTTGGAAAGGTATATCACCCTTGGTTGAAGTTTGAATTTCCTTTAAGAGGAAAATCTTTCCTTCTTCAAGTAAAACCAAACCCAATCTATGGTTCAAGGATGACTTTCTTTCTTCCTTGTTGACATGTTTAGACTAACAATCCACCTTCTTCTCAATTTGAGTTTTGACATAGTGTGCAATTATTTAACAAATGATGACTTTTCATATCCATCATTGCACAACATAAACTTAGAGTTTGGAAAATGTATAAAATCAAGAGGTATTAAAGGATTGAACCCATATGCAACCTCAAAAGGAGAATGGAAAGTTGTGGTGTTCACTACTCTATTGTATGCAAACTCTATATGAGGTAAGAGTTGTTCTCATTTGGTTCCCAAATATCATGCATCGTAATAGTTAACTACTAATCACTTTTGTTTGATCATTAGCTTGAAGATGATACATAATATAAAAAAAAAAAAATAGTTCCAAATTTTCCCCATAAGGTCTATAAAAGTGACTCAAAATTTTTGAATCTCTATCAAACACTATGCTTCTAAGAAGCTTACACAAACGAATTATTTTCTTGAAAAATATATTTGCAATATGACATGCATCATCAACCTTGTGCCATGAAATAAAAGGGGTCGTTCTAGAAATTCTTGTCATATACATGAAGATTGAATCATATCTCTTTTTCTACCTCAGAATCTCAAGTACAAAGTTCATTGAAATATCCATCAAGGCAAATTAAGGATAGGAAAAGGGGTATAAAGTCAGGGTTGAACTTTAGACTTGGCCTTTTTACATGTTATGCGTTTTTTCACAAATTTTGTTAACATATTTCCTCATATGTTGCTAAAAATAAATTTTCATGTAATATGGGTTTTATAAGTCTCAAAATGTGTCATCAATCCTCATTCATATGCTTCCCTTATGAGTGTATTTTTCAAATCTCTCTTAGGAACACAAAGTCTTTTGTTCTTAAAAATATATCCATTTTTCTGAAAAATAGCCTTTGTGTGACCCCTTTCAGAACTCAAAAAAGATTGTAAAGAAGTCATCATCTATTGTATACAACTCCCTTATGTGATCAAAGCTTAAGAATTTTGTTTCAAAAGTATTAAGCAAGGTGTGTCTTCTTGAAAGACCATATGCCACTACATTTGTCTTTCCTTTCTTATGTTTAATAGCATATAGGAGTCGTTCAAGGTATTATACCCATTTTTCATATCTATTATTAAATTTTTATTGATTCTTCAAATATTTAAGGAACTCATTATCATTATGGATCATAAACTCCATTCGTAGAAGATAGTGTTGTCAATTTTGCAAAATTCTAACAAAAGTGTAAAGATATTTGTCATAGATAAAGTAATTGATGTGACTTCCCTTCAATTTTTCATTAAATTAAGTTATGAGATGTTTTTCTTGAAGAAATATAATCCTAATACCTGCATTGGAAGCATCACATTCTATTTCAAATGATTTAGTGAAGTTAATTCTAAAATTGTCGTGTTAATCAAGTTTTCTTTGGGATTTTGAAAGGTATTTGCTTGATCTTTGCCCACATTGAAACATACATTCTTCTACACTATTTCATTCAAATGTGTGACAATAGTAATAAAGTCTTTCACAAATCTTATATAAAAACTAGCCTAGTTATGAAAATTCCTTCTTTCACTAGTATTTGTAGAAGTTGGTCAATACCTTCACCCTTTTCTTGTTCACTTGTACTGAAGCTTCCAATAAATTATAGGCGTACTACATAATTTATCCTAAAGATACATTTTTCTTTATTGAGATACAATATTTTTTTTTCTTAAAGGATTTTAAGCGCACCCTTTATATGATTTGTCAACACCTAATTTCATCCAGATAATTAAAAATATTAAATAAAATAAAGTCAAAAACAACATAAAAGTGATAAAAAATATATAAATAAAAAGTAATAATAAAAATAAAACATACACATTTAAACAATAACAATGTCTTTTTGTAATAAAAGTATGTTTTCATTCTGACAAAGTACATATTAAATAAAATATTATTATTGTAATCTAGTATATATGAAAAAATATTTTGAAAACCTTTTAAACCAATAAACACTAGCATCATATTGTCTATTCATATTTATCTTTTTTAGAAAGAAATTAAGTATTTTATTCAACCTTCCTTTTAAAACTCGCTTATTATTTTAATATTTACCAATTCAATTTTGTCAATTGTACTTAATATATAGTCTTATAGTTTAAATTAAGGTTATAATTATGTTGTGATTGTAGTTGCAATATAGGTGTCTGGCCTAAAAGTCAAAAGATAGTCAAGATTAAATAACTCGAGTAATAGAAAATAATAGTGAATACTTTAGTTTATACTTGTTTACCCCAATATAGGAGGATATGTATATTGTAAAAGATTTTACTAATCAAAACTTGATAACAAATATTGTGACTATCATTTTTGATTTACAACAACTACACAAAATTACTCCTAAGATTAAGTATGAGTATATAATGCAAATTCTAGTTAGGTATACAAAGTCACTATTGAATATATAACACAAGTTGTTTTGAATTATTCTAAGGAAAACTCTCAATGAAAGGATATACAAATAATCATTCCTTGCTCTAAAGGTTAACTGACTAATGTGACAAATAAAATATTCTATTGGTTATCTCCTAGATGAGTTATTTTCATAACTACTAAGAATCTTGTAAGTCTCATTTGCGTTCAAAATTCACATAATAGGTGTATGTTCACTTCTTCATATGTTAATTAACTTATTAGTTATTTTTGCATAAAAAATCTTTTTTTATATATATGTCTTAAATTAAAATCTTATACTTTTGCATGATCTCATTTGTTTTTATGTCAAAATCTTTTCAAAATGTGTTTGACTTTATATTAACACATTTTGATTGTTGTACTTAAAGTGTGATGCAAATGACAATTTTTTTTTTTTTTTTAAATCTTCTCTATTATTATTTTAATGATATTACACTATGCAATTAAACTTAGATGGTTGTTTACTAACGACAAAATCAACTTTTAAGAATTTTTCTAATGAACTTGTAACTCTTAGATGATCTTCAAATTTAATCTACATGTTTTGATAATGTTCACATGTATAACTTCATTTATTTATTTTTCTCTTGTATTTATATTCTCAAAGTCATACTTAGTCTAATTTCTTAAGTAACGTCTTGTCATTTGTGTCTTCATGTAGATTGATTTTGTGTCTTCATGTAGATTGATTTTACTTTTTGTATGCATCTTATCTAGTTTTTATGTTTAACACTATGTATGCATTGCCTTTAGTTAAACTCAACCTTGTACTTGAATTACAATTCATTTATTATCTTTAGTATTAAATTTTATATTTGTTTCACCTTAGACAAATAATTAAACACACTAAAATATAATATTATTTATTAATATTAGAATTATGAATGTTTTAGACAACTCTCAAATTTAGATTTATGTGTCTTAGATATTAAATTTCATTTATTTCTTAACATATCTACAAGTATCTATTAATATTAAAACTAAATGTTTAGAATTTATTGTAATTTTACCTGTAGATATATACCATGAACACATTTTTTTTGTAATTTTTAGTTCTTAGTCTTCCTCCTTTGCTTTATTATTTTTCTTTTAAATTCTCCACTTTATTTATCTTATAAGATATACGATCCATTTTGTGAAAATCTATAAAATTTGTTTTAAGTTATTTTATATAACAAACTAATTCTAATTATAAGAAACTAATAGCACGATAAGATTTCCACCCAAAAAATACTTATCAGAAAATTTTTCAAAAGTTAAGTTCTTATAAAATTTCTATAATTTTTTTATTAAAGTATTTTATATCTCAACCGGATATAATATTAACCTATTACGAATAATTTATTATGTAAAGTATAAATCATTACAATTCTCTAGCAGTCAAACTATACAACACTGCCTAGGAAACAAAATTACTTAAGAAAATATATATCACTGAAGTCATAAATTTTTACCAAATAGAACTACATAACTCTTATTAAAAATAACCTTATATAATACTTAATACATGTTTATCACATTGAAACATAAAATATTTTACAAAAAAAAAAAAAATCTACGTAAATGAAACTACAAAAACTAAAGTATTACATTACAAGAAGCATTCATTTACTTTTATAGCAGCATTGACACGCACTGATCAATACAACAACATTAATTTACCAAAAAAAATTACACTAAAATTTTGCCTAATAATATGTTGTATTTAAAATAAATTATATTAAATGAAAATTATGTTAATTATCACTGACAATGGTTAAAGAATGAAAACAGTATTATAAAATATATTATTTAACAATATCAGCACCTTCTTATTAAATTTTCAATCAACTTATTTATGAATTATATATTTGCCTATTAACCTTAATATTATAATATAAATATCTTTCTTAGACTTTTAAGCATAGTATATGGGTCCCACAAACAAAGGGTACCATATTCTTTCATGGTCAATTTAAAATGAAAAGTGTCTCCCAAATTCACTGCAAACCCAACGGTCATGTGTTTTCAAAATCTTCTCCCTCTCTCCTTCTGCCTAATCATCACACCACAATCTTGAATTTCATCACAATCTTTAACAATTCTCATCAAATTCTGAACCTTTTTCTGCCTCCAACAATGGCTGCTACTGCAACACCCATCAAATCTTTCACCCCTAAGAAACCTTCAGACACCTCAATTTCAGTTTCCAAAGTGAGGGTCATCGTCAGAGTCAGACCCTTCCTCGCACATGAAACCTCAACAAAAAACGGCAACCCTGTTTCTTGCATCTCCGTCTTGGAACGAGATTTCGAGGTTCCGCAGGAAGAGGTTGCTGTTTATCTCAAAGACCCACAAACCAGGTCTCATAAAGTTCCCACCTTTGGATTTTTCTGTTGGTGAAATTTGGTTTTGATGATGTGGGGTTCTAACTGTTTCAGTTTTTTTATCTTTTACCTTAGCCGGAATGAGTGCTACCAGTTGGACTCTTTCTTTGGGCAAGAAGATAACAATGTGGGACATATATTCTGCAAAGAAGTGAGCCCCTTGATTCCTGGAATTTTCAGTGGATGCAATGCCACGGTGTTTGCTTATGGCGCTACTGGCAGTGGGAAGACATACACCATGCAGGTGTGAGTGTGATCTTTCAGGAAACTTGTACTTCACTTTATTGTAGTAATAGGGTTTTTAATTCATGGGGATATTACAAGCTAAGGTCATGTGATTTGCAATGTCAATGTCATACTTTTCTTTTTTATACATTTATTTACCCAGATGTATGAATTAGTTTATCTTTGAGCAAGTTCTGAATTTTGAGTTAAGAGGATGATGAGAATTTAGGATTTGTATTATGAGGTTCAGCAATAGCGTGGATTCCATTTATATTTTTACTGAACACTGTCTTGCAAGTAAGGATTTGAGTATGGTTTTAAATTATTGTTAACCATAAAATTCTGCATAAATTTTAGTACTTGTATTTGATTTTTTTTCTTTTTATACCTTTTTTAAGTTTCTTACTTTTTCATGTTGTATACTTGTGATGAACCGATGCTCGGTGTTGCAGGGAACTGAGGAACAACCTGGCTTGATGCCACTGGCAATGTCCATGATCCTGTCTATTTGCCAGAGCACTGGCAGCACAGCACAGATATCATACTATGAGGTCTACATGGACAAATGCTACGACCTTTTAGAGCTGAAAGCGAAAGAGATTTCGGTTTGGGATGACAAAGATGGTCAAATTCACCTCCGGGGACTGTCTCAGGTTCCTATAAACACAATGTCTGAATTTCAAGATGTTTTCTCATGTGGAGTTCAGAGACGCAAAGTTGCCCACACAGGTCTCAATGATGTCTCCAGTAGGAGTCACGGAGTGCTTGTGATATCTGTGTCCACTCCCTCGGCTGATGGAAAGTTGAATCTCATAGACTTGGCAGGTTACTTCCATGCTCAGTTGGTATAAGAGATTAGAAGCACTTATGGTTATAAGCTTATGTGTTTAGTATTGAAGCAGGTAATGAAGACAACAGAAGGACCTGCAATGAAGGGATTCGTCTTCAAGAGAGTGCAAAGATAAACCAGTCCTTGTTTGCACTGTCAAATGTGATACATGCATTGAACAACAATAAACTTAGAGTACCCTACCGAGAAAGCAAATTGACCCGCATATTGCAGGACTCCCTAGGGGGAACAAGTCGTGCACTGATGGTTGCTTGCCTGGTAAAGCTATAGAGTTTTTAGTTCTTTCTGTTCGTCCACTAAGTTTTCTGATGCATAAACAACATGGAGCTTTTGATTAAGAGATTTATATAAGTTTCCTTGTGCAATTTTGCTTGTGGAACCCGAAAGAAAGCATTATTAGTTTGCTTCAGTGTTAACTATGGTTAGGTTCAAATTTTATTGTGGACTATTTTGATTTCAGAATCCAGGAGAATACCAGGAATCTGTTTATACTGTAAGTTTAGCTGCTCGATCAAGGCATGTCACAAATTTTGTAGCTTCAGCTCAGAAACAAGAGACCCCAAAGGTTAAAGTTGACATGGAAGCAAAATTGAGAGCGTGGTTAGAATCAAAAGGCAAAACAAAGAGTACACAAAGACTTGGGCCATTTAATTCTCCTCTTCTGAAAAAAGCTCCCATTTCCATCGTTTCACCTGCTAAGAGATCCATTACCTTTAACAGTTCAGTGAAGGGGGGAAGAACTGCCATCAACCCAGATACTAAACATACTAATGAAAGGTGACTCTAGGGGTCCTCTTCTTGCATACATAATTACTGAAAATCATTTTCTCATTGAGTCTGTTACTCACTGCTCTATGTTTTAGTCAGCAGGGCCTTTGCTGTGGCTTTTGGAAATTTACTAGATGTTGAAGGTTCATTAGATTCATACATGGAGGTGAGTATCAAAAGGGAAGTTCATCATCCCATACAACGTCATTCATACTGAAAATACAAGCATTATCACAAGAAGCAAGAAAAAATCCAACAAGGAATTTGTTGTCGTCTTCCTAGATATTTTTTTATATTTTCTTGACAGTGAAGAAACTTTTGCATCTTTCTTTCAATATTATAATACTCAATGCTCTGCAGAATCCACCATCTGGTGTCAAGGACAATGATAACAAAGAGATCGAGCATGATGCCAATAAGGCTGCACAGGAATCATACAAAAATCTACCTGGTATGCCACTGTAAAATTCTTGATAATAAGTACATTATTTGGCAATATAATACGGAAAGTTTAAATTGGTACTTTGGTGCTTTCTAAAGCTTTAATGCCACATGACTTTGTATGTAGCCGAGCCATTGAGAAAGGGAGAAAACTCAATTGCTAATGAGATTAAAGATGCAGCACAGAGTCCTTTAAGAAAAGCACTCTCCCCCATCAGCATCAATGTTAATCAAAAGCCCCTTGAGGCATTGTCCTTCACACAAACACCTTTTCTGGCAAACTGCTCCACTAATAAAGGGATACAGAAGGACGAAACTCCACTTGGAAAATTCAGCACACGAAGTTCTACACTGAAGGTACAGCAGAGGTTATCTGACTCCACTAACAAATGGACTCTTTTTGAACCAACACTTCTCACATAATTTTTTTACATGCAGAACTGTTTAGTTCAAGAATACCTTGATTTCTTGAATAGTGCTAGCAGGTAAAGCAAACACTTTCCTTTGTTTTTGCCTACTATCTGAAGCATATCCAGTTTGTGAACCTGTGTACTAATTTGAGTTTAATTCTTAATTGCAGAGAGGAACTACTTGAGTTAAAGGTACATTCTTGGCTGGTCACAAAAATGCCCCATAGCTACTTCTTTTTCTAATTGTCTTCCCTTTTTATTAATTTCATTTGTTTTTTCATCATTTTGTAATTTTCGGGATTCAATCCCTTCAGGGCATAGGAGAGAAAATGGCAGAATACATTATAGACCTCAGAGAAGAAACTCCACTTAAATCGGTTAGTATATATATAAAGAATATTTATAATACAGATATTGAATTAAGTATAATGCTTTTAGTGATGCTTTGGTTTTGGCATTTTGTAGTTAAATGATTTGGAGAAGATAGGCCTCTCCACCAAGCAGGTATGTTAAAGCATGCTTCATTAACTGAAATTTTTCTTCTAAAAACTGTGAACAAAAATTCTAACTTGTACCACTTTTGACAGGCCCATAACCTGTTCACAAAAGCTGCAAAAAAACTATTTGAAGAAAAAGCTGAAGATTCAATACTCAGTTGAAGTCCATTATCAGTATTTTTCTTTTATAGGCTAACATCAAGTGCCATTTTTATTCCTTTCAATTTATTACCACCGTACCATTGCTGCAAGTAGCAACCTATTCTCAACTTGCTTTGTGTTCTTGTATGTTGTACCAACCTAATCATAACATATTTTACCCATCTTGAAAAAGTGTGATCTTTGTAACATGGTGTCAGCCATTTCTACTATTCTCTCGCCTACATCTGCAGTGTTTGTGACTGTATTCAGTTGAAGTTATATAATTTATGTTGAGAAAACAACAATTTTTTATGTTGAGATAAACAAAGAGGCTCATATTATATCAATATTGAAAGTGAAAATAACTAAAGTTTTATTTTTTTAATCTGCTACACAGGGTTTACAATATTTGTTACTTCTTTTTCTCTTTCATCAGATTCCAACCTCTTTTTTCTTTCTATGTCCTTTGCATGTTTCATACCAAACATACCATGTAAAGTGAAAAAGTTGACATTATTCATTTATTGTTTTTTTTTTCAGTTTGAGTAAATAAAGTTATCTGAAGGTACTAATTATAGGTGGTTTCATTAGAACTCAGATCAATTTGCTTAAGCATAATTTTCATGATTTCATAGTCAACAAGACAACTCCGCTATCTAGTTCCAAGGATAGGAACAAAATATCAATAATGCGTTCTGATCCAAAACTTCAACTTGTCTTTTTTCGATAAAGTACATTATTAAATATTATATTAATATTCTTATTCTTGTCGTGGAGTTAATCATACTGCTACTTTTTAATTGTTAAACGTTATGATAACTACCAGTTATTAATAAACATTTTAGAGTAGTACATCATTAATAATTTATATCAAATATTTTTATTAATCTGATGAAAATTATAACAATATATTGTCTTATTTTTCTTAAATTGACCAAAGTTGAATAATAGTAACAGTATACAAAATATTTTTTTTATGAATAGAATATTGAATATAATTTTTTGACAGGAGAATACTAAATAATTTTTAATTAATACAATCTATATCTGTAATCTATGAATTATATTTTTTTAAATAGAATTTGAGATTAAAAAAAAACTTAATTTAGTGATAAATTGTGATAAAAGTTGTAAACATATAAAAACAATCTGTTAAATTCTTAACTTTTAATGTCAAACAATTAAAATATTGAATTAGTAAGATTTCTAATCTTAGAAGAAAGGAAAAAGTTCTCTTTTCAGTGTTTTTTCAGGAAATCTCACTCGTATATAAAGTAGAGGGTAAATTAGTCTCCACAGAATTGCTTCTGAAGTCCTCAAGATTTCAAATGGCATCCCCTCCTTTTCAAGTGGAAGGTGAATTTTAAAATTTAATGTTATAAAAATTTGATTTAAGTTAAAAAAAATATTTATTTTTATTTTGTTTCTAATTTTCTATCAAACAATTTTAAATTTATTTTATTCCTCAACTTATGAAATAGCTAATAACTAAGAGAATATTTGACACGTATCCTAACTTGGCTAAAGTTAAATTAAAATATTCAAAAATCATTTATATTTATTTTAAAAAAGTCGGTCCTCTACTTAGGCGATAACTTAAGTCAAAGTATTTTAAAAAAAACCAGTCCTTAAAATTTATTATAGTTTTCTGTATTTATGTAAAACATTTTCAAACTAATTTGTTTCTTTCTCCCATATATACATTATATTTAGCTTTCAATATAATATTCACACACACACCCACGTTAACACTTTCCTTTATTAGTTTAAATTAATAAATTTTGATGCATTTTATAAATTTCGTATTAATTAAAAAGATGAAAATGATTAAGATTGTTTGGAAAGAGCCACAATAGGTGTAACCATCACAATAGTCATCTGCCGATGGTTTCAGAAACATGCACATGGAACTCAAAACTCTCAGTACTCAGTCTTCAAGTAGAAGGGGACCAACAGTGACCTCACCATGTGCTACCTCTTATGTTAGCTCTACAAGAAATGGAGAGAAACACAAACAAATATTTTCATAACATCTTCGTTTAGTTTTCAAATCCACACACTTTCATCACTGAAGTAACTAATATTCATATTGATGCATTGTCCTTATTATATAAAACTTGTTGTTTATCCCAAGTAAATAAAATTCTCAACAAAATCACATAAAACACTCACTTTTTGCAGTAATATAATATTATAAGCAGAGACTAACTTTACACAGAAACAAACCAAAGTAAACCAAAGTAACCATGGCTAGATAATCCCATCACAAGTCCATAACACTTGAACTTGTTCAAGGGCAAGACATGACCACTTTATTCTAAAGGGTGTTTAGACCTAACACCAGAGTACACGAAAACAGACACGTACACATACTTAACTTTAAGCTTTTTAAAAACAGATAATAGTTAATTATTGTAATTATTCCTGCCGCTAATGGTAATTAGGGTCCATCTCTGCTTCAAGTTTTCGCTCTCCAACTTCACTTGCAATTGCAGGGGTTGCATGTGCAGTTTGCTCCGCACTTGCAGCCATCATTCTCACCAGCAACACCCATCTCAGCCCCTTCGAATTGAGCCTTCACAGGTGCCACTCCCATCACCAAGGTCTCAGTAGTTGTTTGCTCCGTGTAGCTCAAGTCTGGGTACATCTTGCAGCTGCAGAACAACCAAAAACCAACAAATTTAGAGAACAAAAAAACCTAAGAGAAATTTACACAACACATATGGTTCATTTACATCATGATCAGGTGAATTCATGTTCAACATATTTCAGGACTCCCAGAAACATTTTCCAAGAAATAAATTCCTCCTGGAGATTCTAACAACCATAGATCAACTCAAAGGGTGTCCAAAAAGCCAAATAAATCAAAACACCGCATCCTTTACACAAGTGAAAGAGACCATAAAAGCCGTCAGAATTTGACCCGCAAAAACTCACCTAAAAAAGAACAAACAATATTTATACAAATTCAACATATAGCAAAAACCCACATAAAAAATGGGTACCCAAATAGCAATCAAATTACCACAAAAACCTTCTCGTCTAAAAGAAAAACAAATCTGCATGTTCTGTAGAAGCAAAATAAAGGTTCAGGTTTTCAGAATATCCCCATGCAAGAAAATTAACAAAGCTTAAGCTTTCATGCAATTCAGCCAAAAGGGTCCCCAAAAAGCAAATTTAAACCTAGGAAGAATACTCTCCCAAAAGAAAAACCATTTTCCAACATGTAAAACAGTGAAACAACCAAGACACAATAACCTCACTCACCCTCCGCAGCCGTTGCCGCACTTGCAGGCACTTCCGCAACCACAGTTACCACCGCAGCAAGAAGACATTTTCTCAGGCAACAAAAACAAACGCAGAAGAAAAGAAGATAACGACGAAGAACAAGTCACAACAACACTACTTATCACACACCAGTTCGAGTTTCAAGAAGGAGCCATGCTCCTAATTTATAACACAATTAGTGGAGAGAGATTGGACTTCCACCCTACACGTGTCTAAATCTTGCGGCACTTCTGATCTTCTTGCGGATCTCAACACACGTCGATGTCGTTTTCGACACGTCATCATCACCAGTCTTTGCGGTGAGGTTTTCTCGTGTGTTCTACAACCTACGTTTGACAAGTTGTGAGCCGTTGATGAGATTTTTGATAGCGGTCAAAGGAGAATCAATGGTGAGAGTGATGTGATGGAAGGTGTGAAAATATCTATGGAAATTGTGAGGACGTGGCACTGGTTCTATCATTCTATTGATTGCTCATTAAATGGTTCTTACCCCTTTTCATTACTAATTTAATTCTTTAGTTTTCTATTTTCATTACTAATTTAATTCTTTAGTTTTTCTATTTTTAAGTGAAGATATTTTTGGAATGGTTAGGAAAAATAATAATTGTCATAATTAGTTAGAACTAATATTTTGACATGTTCTTTGAAAAATAATTAAAATTTATTTGGTAATAAAAAATAAATTTTATTTAAGAAGTTGAAAAAATTATTAAAAAATAATCATAAGTTATAAACTTATAGATTTATAAATATATTTAATTTAAATTTCTTTAAATTTAACTGTTATTGTCTCATACATATTACTTATGAATTATAAACAACTTTTTCATAAGAGAAAAAATAAATCTTTAAATTTAAATTTTAACTATTGTATTACTCATCACCTATGCAAAAAATAATCATATCTCACTAAATGTATCTGGTATACATATAATATGTTTATCAATAATAGAAATAATAATAATAATAATAATAATAATAATAATATTATTATTATTATTATTATTATTATTATTATTATTATATATACTGTTACATATAATTGTATATTTCAAGTTTATCCTCTATACAATAAGATGACTCATCTCAGTATATACATACCTTGTACATATGTACATGAGTCATACAGGCATGTGCAAATATTGAATATAAATAATATCATATTATGTATTTCTTTATTGTTTAAAATTTTTCAGAACATGATAGTTTTGAAATGAGCTACATTTTTTTTTTCTTCGTCTTAAATCTTTAATTTTGATAAAAAAAATTAATGTGTTTTAAATTTTACCCCAGGATATTTTTTGGGACTAAAAATAATTATATTTAAAATTCTTAATCATACAAAAAGCAAAGATGAATTATTTTAAACAAAAGGTCATATTTTAAAATATTAAAATAGCTTAATTTTTAATATATATATATATATATATTACAAATCATATATTTTAAGATAAGATGATCAGAAGTTATGTTATAGAATCAAATGATGACTAGATTAGAGATTATTTATTATGGAAATTAAGTGAATAAGAATAGTTGATTTTTAGATAAGAAAACTAGTAAATTAGTTGGAATTAAGAATCAAATGAGAGAATCTTATCTTTACCTGTTTATCATTAATTCTATTTTTAAAGATAAAAAATTTACTGGTAATGAGATTGTAATATACAAAAGAATAGAATATAATATGAATGATATAAAAGTGTTATATTATTATTGAGCTAGCATATGAATTTATAAATAGAAGAGTTTGGTAGTTCATTTTTCATAAAATCTTCTATTTGTCTATCATTATTTTCTTTAAGCTAAATAGTTTAAAATACTCTTAATTTTTAGATTCAAAAGAAGTATTGGAATTTGATAAAAGAGAGGAGAAAATTTATTGATCGAATTTATTAAAGAGTAAGTCTAAGTTTATTTTTCTAAAAAAAAGCTTTTATAGGAAAAACTTTTGAATTCTAAATATTTTTCTAACTTGATTCTATGGGGTAATCTTGTCCAAGATTCTAAGATAGAAGGGAGTTAATATTTGGGATACAACATTTTTATTTGAGAAAAAAGAACCAATAAAATTCAATTTAGGGGAGTTATCATTCAAAAGATAATAACTATGATGTATTATATATCTTTGTTGAGATTATTGAAGATGGTTATGTTTGATAAGATATTACTTTTTTTTTATTATTTTAGATGCCTAAGTGAGTGTTTGATTGTGTAATACTATTTTAGGATTAGAAACTTGCTTGTTAGAAAAAAATTAGAGATTTCATCTATGGAAAGGTTTGCTTTGAGACTAATTTCGCTTGAAAGTTCTACCAGTGCTGATGTGACCTGAGGCAGTAAGTTTTTCACTTAAAGGAAGAGTTTTTTCGCTCTAGTGTTGGTGGTGTTGATTCGACCAAGCCAGCAAGCTTTTCGCTTAAACAAAATTACAATGGAATTTCACTCTAACGACGAAATTTTATTTTAGCGACAACATTTTTGTTTTAATAAATTTTTCACTCAAGCAAAAATAAAGTAAGAAATCATCTTACTGGTGGGTCTATTTTCACTGAAGCAAAAATTAATCATATTTGTTGGATGCTTTTAAACTTGCATCAATATGGAATTAAAGGATTATGGGGTAGTTATGCACTTATACATTAAGGTGAGTGATGTGAGGCTAATTAGAGTCAATGATTGATGTCATAGTTTACGGCTTATATGTGAGGCAGAGTAGAGTTAGTGGTTGGTGTCCACAAACTATTGGGACTTATGGATAAGATGCATGCTAATGAGGTAAGTTATATTAGAACCAATTCAATAAGATCTCAAATTTCATGGTACTCTTGGTCATATAGACTAAGGTAAGGTGTGAGGTGGTGAAAAGTCAATAGAAAAGATACTAGAAGCATACCCTAAGACTATAGTGAGATAGACAAGATTGGGATAAGGTCAACAATAGTCTTACTTCTCAGGTCAGGTAGAATAGTCAAATTACTACTAAAATAAGGAATATCAATAAAATAACTAATCATAATATGACCCACAAATATTAGTCTTTAAATTTTAGATATAATAACCAATGACTTATATACATGATTTAAAATTTGTTATGTATGATGTAATTGGTGTAATGAGTATGATAAATATTTATGTTAAATATTTAATAATATTCATATATATATTAATGAAATATGTGAATTAATGTTAAATACTTAATAATATTCATAGGTGAAATTATTATGTTTGTAATGATTTTTGATATTATATTTATTAATTATTTAGCTTACGATGTTTTAACAGATAAAAGAGATAGATAAAAGAGATGTCTTTTATGTATTAGTAACTCTATTATATAACTAATTTTATATTTTTAAGGAGAATTTTCTGTAATTTTTTTTAGTAAATATACGTTACATATAATATGTTATCATTATGAATATGTAAGGTAATTTTGTGCATTGGGTATATAATAGTAGTGATGTGTAACGTAATACAAGTAATATAATTTTTTATTATTAATCAATTAAAAACCACTCTAATCAAAATATTCAAAAACGACTAATGTATAATTGAATATGATTATAAGAAACATATTCTAATAAAATATTGTAGCTTATCTATATAATTCTAAAAACCAATAAAATAAAGAAATGTTACAACAATATATAATAAATTTTCTTTCGGACATACTTTCTATCTTAAGACTACTTAAACTTACATGAGTTAACAAAATTAAACAGACCAAATATATATATATATATATATATATATATATATATATATATATATATATATATTATATTAAATTCTTTAATAATAAAAAATAGACTTAAAAAAACCCCAATAATTTACCATATTTCAATGTGACCTTTCATTATAAAATATTAAAATTAAAATTGTATTAATTATAAAAAAAGATTTGCTTAGATATTCCAAACCATCTATCTCAAGTCAACATTTCATATTCCCACGTCTGCATTGGCTTTTTTCATCTTGGCAAACCTAAAAGGCGAAAAAAAGAAACACAACAAATTCTTATCTCTCTTTTTTCTCTTCTCTTCTTTTCTTTTCTGAAAGAGACATCTATGGCTATAAAAATTAAAAGAATGACAAAAGTTCGTAGTAGTT